>Ga0208134_1000646_pt1 | contig 22602 bp, 31 predicted proteins | sample VirMetDEL_Mar_31_FD_184515 | JGI IMG/M metagenome (GOLD analysis project Ga0208134, IMG submission 184515) | Aqueous microbial communities from the Delaware River and Bay under freshwater to marine salinity gradient to study organic matter... | ecosystem: Environmental > Aquatic > Marine >... | reverse complement strand
GGTATAGACAACACCGACCAACGATTAGTTCTTGGCTCATATTTTGAAAGTGGCGTTGCTCAATACTCTACAATCCAATCAACTAACAACGCTGAAACAGGCGCACAATCCTTAGCCCTTCAGCCTGATGGTGGAAACGTAGGTATTGGAACTGCGTCGCCAAGTCGCCTATTAACGGTAGCTGGAGATGTAGAAGTCAATGTTGTTGGTTCCTCAAATACTAGCAAAGGCATTGTAATAAATAGCAGTGGAACAAACTTTGAGTCCGACGCTGGCATTATACAAGCAACCCACGCAGGAACTGGATCTCTAACAGGCGGTTACTGGTTAAAATTTAATGCTAATAGTGCTGACAAATTTACAGTAAGAGGAGATGGCAGAACAGAAATCTCTTCTACAACGGGTGGTGTAATCATGCCACGTATGACTACTACGCAGATGAATGCAATATCTTCTCCCGTTAATGGAGAAATGATTTACAATACAACGGCTAGCAAATTCTATGGATATGCTGGTGGAGCTTGGGTAGCCCTACACTAGAAGGATAAAGATGGCAAACGATTACGAAGACGACTACGAAGATCTTACCGACGAAGAGTTTGAAGAGCTTTACGGGTACGAAAGGGAGCCATTTTTTGAAAATCCTTTTGGAATATTTAGTGGGACATCTTTAGGTCGTCTAGGTGATCTTGGAGGTTTTTTAGATCTAATTGGTATTAGAGCTTCTGAAATGTCAAAGGGAAGCTACGAAGACCAAGATGGAGATGGGATAGCTGACGGTATTTATAGTGGCACAGATGAACAACAAATGGGTACACCTGTTACTATTGTTCAACGCAATGAAGCTGGTGAACAAATAGGAACGATTCCAGGGATAAGAATTGGAATTGGAGAAAACTCAAGGGTTGTTACAATTGATGAACTAGCAAGGATTAATGAAATAAGGAGACAGTCAGGACAATCTACAATAGGTACAGGTACGCCAGGTTTTGTTCCAGAACTTGTGGACGAGTCAGGCGCTCCTGTGGATAATAGCAGCAATACTACTGATGCTAGTAGCAATACTAATATTAATAGTAGTACTGATACTACCACTAGTACTGATAGTAGTTCAGTAAATTCAGCAACTGGTGAAGGAATTGACCTGCCAGAAACAACAACTGGTGGTGGTGGAATGATGGAGTTTCCCCCTGGTACTGGTGTTTTTATTCCAGAAGGAATGGCTGAAAGAGCCCAAGAATTAATTAATCAAGGAGTTGGAATTAGAAATTTAGCAAATGCACTAGGTTTAGAGTCTAGAAATCAACAAGACGTAGTGGGGCCAGTAAATATGACAGACGCAGAATTAAACGGACTTATAGATGAGGGACTTGATCCTAATTTTACAGGAGAATTTGACGGGAAGCAATACGAAAATGGGATGCTTGTATCTTCTGGCGGCACAACCCAGACGAGTTCATCCACCGCAACAGGTGGCACCTCAGACGCTTCATCTACTTCTGAAATAGGAGACACAACCCTTACTGGTGGAGATACCAATGTTAGTACAGGAGCCACAACATTAACTGGGGGTGACAGTACATTAACTGGAGGTGACCTTTATGGAGGTGACGTGTCCACTGGAGATACTTCGCTTACTACTGGAGCAACAACCCTTACTGGTGGTGCAGTTACAACAGGCCCAGTAAGTACAGATGTTAGCTCTACTGGAGGTCAAGGTGGTGCAGGAGGTAATGTTTCAGTAAATATTGGAGGTGGCTCTGGGTTATCTTCAGGTGAAATTACCGAAATACTTGAGACATCTGGCATCGTTGGTTTAATTACTACCCTTTCTGACAGAGGAGAGATCACTCCAGGACAGTTGCAGGATATTTTCCCAGAAGCCGTAAGCACAATAAAATCTGGAGCACCTAAAGAGTTCGCCGAAGAGGTAATAGCATTAGATAGAGAGATTGCTCCTCAGCAAGCAGGGTTTGCTACTGATCTTTACGGCCAAATTACTGGTGCAGTACGTGATGCTCAAAGCCCACTGATGCAATCACTTGCTCGCAGGTCTGAAATGCAGGGGGCAGAAGCTGAAAGGAAAATGGGGCCGTTATCTTTTCTTGAAAGTCGCGATGCTACTCAGGCTGGTTACGGACAAGCTGTATCTGGAGGGCGAGGGCTAGGAAACATTAGTGAAATGCTTGCTGGAAGACAACGGGCCGAACAAAAGAACGTAAACTTGCAACTTGCAAGCAATCTTCTTGGTCAGCAAAGAGCTACTGCTGGACTAATGGCAGATATTGAGGGTGGTATTTATAGTCAAATAGCTCCTAATATTGGAATAGATCCTAATGCTTTACTTAATGTTTCTGGAACAGATATAGGTAACAGATTAAGTTTAATACAAAGTACTCAAAGAGCTGAAGCAATTAGAGATTCAGGAGACAAGCAACTTGCTGCTGAATTTGCTGGCCCAGTTGTTGGAGGTCTTTTAGACTTTGGTATTGGGTATGGCAAGAAAAAACTTGGAATTAGCTAATAGCTCTGGGGACTAAAAATTAAAAGTAATATAATTATGGCACTTAAATCAAGAACTCCATTAAATCTTAACGCATTACGCAGAGATTACTCAGCACTCCCACAGATAGCTGCTATTAAAGCTCAGGCTAATCAGCAAATGATTGGTGCTATTCAGTCAGGTCTTCAAAAGCAAAAGGAAAAAATAGAGAAAAAAGAATTGAATGAAGCTGCTAAAAAAATGATTGAGCCCTTGTTGGCGAAACCAGAGTTTCAGGCAAGGTTTGGTACAAACGCAAATGCTGATGAGATTCTAAAGCTTATTGGTGATCCCAGAAAGGCTGTTCAACTAGCTAATGATGTTATTACATCAGAGCGTGAATTTGCAGATCGTCAAAGAAGAATTGCAAGGGAATCTCAATTACTTGCCAAAGGAGTATATGATATTCAAACTGCTGAAAGAAAGGTTGAGGGTGATAAGGCTTTTTCTAGTGCTATTGTTGGCTTATCTCAAGACAAAGATTATCAACTTACCGCAGAGCAAGCTAACTTAATGGCCCCAAATCAGATTCAGGATTTTATTGATATTAAAGCAAAACAATCTCCTGATAAAGTTAAAACAATAAAATTAGGTAATGGAGCTTATGCCATTACTGCAAACGGACAATACAAAGGAATGTTTACTGTTCCTCAAGATCCTAATAATGCACTTACTGCTAGATTAAGGGATATAAAAGGGCTGAATGGTTATTTTAAAGAGATTGAAGATCTTTTTAATAATGGTGAGGATGGAGCTGCTATTAGAATGCTTAATGCTGTAGGTGCTAAAGTTGGTGGCGAAATGGTAAGCATGGAAGATGTTGAAAGCGCAAAAGCTCTTGTTGGGATTAATGTTGGAAATCTTCAAACAGCAGAAGGAAAAACTGGTGATGCTGAAGTTAGGATAATGAAAGACGAAGACGGTAACCTTATTCAAGACCCAGATCAATCAAAACCAAAACCAGAGCCAAAACCAGAACCTGCTGTTGAACAGACTTCTTCTACTCCAGCACCAAAACAACGTGAAGTTTCTATAGATGAAAGAGGATCTATTTATGATGAATCTGGCAGGATAAGAAGTCCTCTTTTTAGATTTATTGTAGAAAACTTTGCTCCAAAATATGCTAATAAGCCCTTAACAGAAGAAGAACAAAAAGAACTTTCTAAAAAAGTTGAAGGTTTAATTGCTAAAAAATAATTGTTTAAACCCATAATCTTTAAATGCCTACAGCTACACTTTCTCTTCCCGATGGTAGCACTGTTACAGTACAGTACCCAGAAGGAACTTCAGAGCAAGAACTTATTGATTATGTTAAAAAACAATATAATCAAAAAAAGCTTCCCTCTAAGCCTGAACCTAAAGATGAAACTTCTGGGTCTTTAGGCAGGACTGCATCGGCACTTGGTGCAGAGGTAGCTATTGCAGAGGGTGCTAAGTACGCTGGAGCAGCAGCAGGTGGTGCATTAGGCTCCGCCGTTCCCGTTGTTGGTACAGCTATAGGAGCTGGTACAGGTTATGTAATTGGAGCTATTAGTGGTGGTATCACAGGAAGTTTAGCTGCTCAAGAAATTGAGAACCCTGATGGAGATATTAGTTGGGGGAGGGTTGTTAGTGATACTCTTCTTAATTTTATTCCAGGTTCTAAGATTGCTAAGGGTGGTAAGTTCGCTACTAGGGTTGGTAAAGCTGCTTTAGCTAATGCTGCTATAGGTGCTGGTAGTGCTCCTGCTGCACAACTTATTGAAGGATCTATTGAAGGTAGACTTCCTACTCAAGAAGAACTTATTAGAGCAGGTATAACTGGAACTTTGCTTGGTGGAGCATTAGGTGCAGGTGGTGAGGCGTTATCCAGATCTTATGCTAAGTTCGCTGGAAAGAATCAAGATGAGCTTACTAGGGCGTACAACAGGGGAGATAGAGATGCTAAGAATGTTGTAGATCCCTTACTTAATGCAGCAGACCCAGAAAAAGCAGTTTCTCAAGTTGCTACTGGAGCCTTGGCTAAAGGTGATATTGTAGAAAACTTTCCTAAGTCTGCTAAGGGTTTAGTTGGACTAGCAAAGCGTACTGTTTCTAGGATTGCTCCTAGTGCTGGTATCGGAAGAGAGCTTGATTTAGATTTAGAAAGAATCAGGAAGGAAGCTGATGGGCTAGAAGCAACAGCAGACAAGATTAGATCTACTATAGAAAGTAAGTTGAAAAGAGATCCATCTGCTAAAGATAAGATTGACCAATTCCTTACTGGTCAAGCTGACCTTGACTCATCGCTGAATGATATTGCTGCTGACCTTAGAAAGTTCAAGGATGAGATGGCTCCTATTCAAGAGGAACTTGCTCAGTTAATAGACGCAGATTTTTATAGGGCCTTAGATTCAAAAGAAAGAGAAAGGCTATCAAGCACAATACGCCAAAGCATAGAAGAAAATAAATACCTTAAAAGAGAGTACAGAATTTTTACTGATAAAAACTTTGTGCGTAGCCCTGCTCAAAGGCGAAAAGCTCAAGAAGAAATAGCTGATTCAATTATAAAAAAGAACAGAGAAGAAATATCTGAAGCTATAAAAAACAAGAAAGAGGTTCCTTCAAGGATAGGCAAGGAATCCGCTATGGTTCAGGCTGGAGAGCATCTTAAAAGCCTAGAAAACGTAAGTGCAAGGTCTCAAAAAAACAAAGAAGTAGGGTACGTTCCTCAATCTTTTCAAGGATCACTTAAAAAACTGCGTGAGCCAGGAGAGCAAGAAAAACTATATCTTGGTGAAATAAAAGATCCAAGCGAGAAGGTTTTTGGTACACTAAGTGGCACTGCTAGGTTAAGACAGGCTGCTAAGGAAGATCAGGCTATACTTGATTATGTTCAGAGGTCTGGAGTTGGCGTTCGTCTACGTCCAGGTGAAATGGTTCCTGAGGACTTAGAGAAGCTTAATCTTAAAACTATTGATGACTCCAATATTTATGTTCCAATTGAGTTCGAGATAGCCTTAGAAAAGGTACGTCCTAGAGTAGCAAAGCAACGGGATAACTTTAACAAGACCTGGGATAGCATTAGTGGATTTGTTAAGGCCAAGAACGTATTGGGTAATGCACCAGCTTACGCCACTCAGCTTGTGTCTGGTATTGGGTTGACTCTCTCTAATGGTATTATGCCTAGAGGTCGTTACTTTAAGAACGTTGGTAGAGGCACTCAGGTAGTCGCTGGAGACTTTAAGGCTTTGTCTAAGATACCAGGTATTCAAAGAGTTCTCGGAGACAGGAAGGCGTTCTTAGATGACTACCAAGATGCAGTTTCCTTAGGTATCATAAATCAGAACGTTGAGGCATCAGATATACGTAATGCTTTTGAAGGTTCCTTTAAGCCACTGAAAAAGATCATTGATCCATTAGGCAAGGTTTACTCTGCACCTGATAGCACGTACAGGTACGCACTGTGGAAGAGCAATCAGGACTCTATCTCTAAGATGTTTCCTGGGTTAGATGAGCAGAGTGCTAAACGCCTAGCTGCTAACTTCACAAATGATACCTTTCCTAATTACGAAAGAGTTAGTGGTGCTGCTAAGTTCCTTAGCCGTAAAGCAGCCATAAACCCGTACATTTCTTTTACACTAGAAACTTTCAGAAACGTTTACAACCAAGTTAAGTACGCCGATCAAATGCTTAAGGGCGAGTTCGGAAGAAACCTTGGTATAGATCCATCAAAACTCACTAAAGCAGATCAGGCTGCAATGAGACTAGAGGGACTGAAAAGACTTGGTGCTGTTATTGGAGTAGTTGGTGGAAGTACAGCAGCAGCTACTGGAGCAGTGAATGTCTTTAAGGGCAAGGATGAGACTACTTTAGAAACAGATGAAGAAAAACAAGCGTACCAAGAGACGATAGCTAATCCTTGGGACAGAGGTAAAACTCTCGTTGCTACAATGAATGAGGATCGCTCTAAGTCCAGGTACGCAGACCCATCTTACTTGGTTCCTCAGGCTATTATTCGTGATGCTATAAAGGCTGGTTTGTCTGGAGACCCAGATGCAATTACTAAGTACGTAGTTGACCAGTTCGGTACTGATGGTGGACTTGTTGTAAGACCTTTGCTTAATGCAATCGCTAACAAGGATGACTTCGGAAATATCTTAGAAAGCCAAGAGGATTACGGAGCAGAAGAAAGAGCGATGTACTTGTTTAAGGAATTGCTTACTCCACCCACTCTTAGAGAGGCTAAGAAGTGGGAAGAAGCCCTTGAGGGAAAGGGTAAGTACGATGTAGGCGATCTGACAAAGAGAGCTTTTGGACTTCGTGTAAACGCTGTAGACAATAAACAGCAAGCTAGGTTCAACATAATGGATTCTGTAAAAAACTTACAGGAAACCAAAAGAAGATTTTACAAAGATGCAGAAGAGCTTCAGGATGCAGACCTACAGGCAGCCTACCAAAGATCTAACGCACAGGCCAAGCAAAGTTATGACAAGATTGCTAAGCACTACAAAAACCTTCAGACATTAGGATTTAGTGAGAATGAAATCTTCACTATTATGAAGAAGGAAGCTGGGGTATCCTCCAAGGATTTGCTCAGAATCTCAAGTGGATTAGGGTATGAGAATTTTGAGGCCACAAAGGCGAAAAACATTAGGGAACTTTACGAAGATCTTGACCCTGAAATATCAAAGGATAGAGCAATCAGAGCTATTGAAGACCCTGAGATTAGAAGAAGACTAGAGAACTACCAAAAGGAGCAGGAGTTCATCGAGAAGAAAAACATTAGTATACGAGAAAGAACCTTAATGGGCCTTACTAATGTAGAAAAAGTTCAGTACCTTAAGAACAATAATGCTTCTAGGGGAGAGATAATAGACCTTTGGAAAAGGAAAGTTATTTCTGGTAAGGTAAGGGCTGAAGCTCTTAGGAATTCAAGAAGATAAAAAAAGGGCAGCAGGTTTTTAAGCCCACTGCCCTTGAGGTGCCATGCGTGCGGAGAGCAGATCACTCTGGATCTGATGTATCGGGAGGGATAATTTCTTCTTCCTCTTTAGATGATAGAAACTCTTCTATTCTATCTCTAAGAGATCCAACAACGGAAAGTTCTTTGCCGTGGAATGCTCCACGTTTAGCAGCCAGGTCTATAATATTGACTGCTTGGGATAAGTCTTGGTACGAAATGGTAGGTTCTTCTGACATGATTAGGACTGTAGTGATTCTGGCTTCTTTGTCAACTCCCTTATCAGGACTCTGTACTTCTCTTTTGTCTGAGGTCTTTTAGCTCTATTGATCCTACGCCTGTACTCCCTGACTACCTTGTCTGTGTCTGTTCTGTGCTTAGGATGGATAGGATTTTCTGAGTAATCTTTACCCCAGTATTCTATGATAGAAATCAGGACATCCTCATAAGAGGCTCCCAGAGGCCGTATAAAGCGTTTGTACGCATTCCATACCTTACCCTCGAATGAATTGACTTCACGCTGTAGAACGCATCTGACGTGTCCTGAGACATGATCGTGGTCTAAGACCGCATCTTTGATCTGCAATCCTGTAATAGGATCTCTTCCTCCTTGTTGGATTAGGAGTTCCTCTCTGAATGATTTGATCTCGGACTGTTTAAGCTTGTTCATGTTGGATTACTACGGCAAATCTACCTTATACCCGTTTTCTAATTTATAAATCCATAACTTGGAGTATACTTCTACCTCCATGTTGTCCCATAAATATCTCAATAGATCCTTTCTGAGTTTTTTATTGTTAGGCAAAATGTACCTCTCGTATCCATCTCTATATCCAAAGTCAACATATTGTCGCATATCGTTAAATTCCCGAACTTCGCAAAAATCATTAGGCATTACTCCCATTGAAAGAACGTAACCAAAGAACTTTTCGTCTCCTACTTTTAGAAGGGGCCATTCTTTTACCTCAAGCTCTTGGTAAATTAGTTCTGTGTTTCTCATCAAATTGTCTAAGGTCTCTGTTTCTCATTTGAAGATTGTCTAACTTATTTCTGAATGAAGGATCGTCAGGATCTTGTGTTCCTGGAGGAAAGTGTAATGCCGTTCTTCTGAACTCTATAGTTGGCATCCACCCTAGTAGCCAGATTAGCTCTAAGTCTTTTCTGACCCTAGCAAATACGTAAAAGTCGCAGTCTTGTTCAAATCTTCTTTCAACTGCTACCCAATGGTGAGGCTGTGGGACTTGCCATCCACCCTTGCTCTTTACGTCTACTCGCTTCCCCTTTTTTGTCAGAAGATCGTAGTTGTACGTGCTGGCAATCTGTAGCCCGAACTTATCAGCGTAAGCAATCTCTGCTAGAAGCCCTCTAATGTTTCCGCCACCCCTGAGCATAGAGTGATTAAGCGATCCCATTTCTTCAGCTAACTCTTTAGCCTTATTTCTTTGGGACTCAGTTGTCTTTATCTCAATCAAAGCTTTAGCTCTTGCCTGTACTTTTCCCAGCTCTGTACCTCCTCAACAATCCATTCAACGGATTCTTTGTTGAGAACAGCTTGGTCTACTAGCTCGTGGATCAAGTCATCTTTAACCCCACCCATCAGTCTAGTGATCTTGGCCGTTATTACATCTACCTGACTTTGAAAAGTCTGAGCAGCAGTCAGCAACTCAATTGCTTCTGACACCTCACTGACTGTTAGCTTCTTCATAGCTCGTACATTGTCTCCTCTAAGAATCTCTGCATCCAGATCTCAAGAATCCGAATGGTTTCATTAGGCAGGAGAGATGACTCAGCGTACACGATCACAGTGTTATCATCGTCTATGTCTATTACCTTTTGGTGAAACATAGTTACGTCATCCATTAGAGTTTTTCCTAGCTCAGTTCTGCATACCTGCCTTGCTGGAAAAACGTGATAGCCCACTGGCATTAGATCGCCAGTAAAGCCACCACCAATCATAGGGGCTACGCTTTCTTTTACGTACCCTGAATCAGATGAGAGCATCTCTTTCACCTGTAGTGCTAATTCTTTAAACTGTTCTTGAATCATTCTTCTCTGTAAAAAATATCTAAGTGTCCTGGCTTTACGGAGTACCCTACTCCCTCTATTGCTGGGGTAACAAGTTCATCCAAGACCTCATGCAGCATCATATCAACATCGTCTAATGCCACAGTACACGTTTTGTTTGGGGTCTTAAAGGTAAGCACGTACCCTTGGTTTAGGTTGCAGTTGCAATTTTGACAGGTGTCTTCGTTCATGGGTAATCAATATGGTTTTCTTTTTTTTCTTTAATCATTGCTAAAGCTATTGTGCAGTACCCGATGATATCCTCGAAGGCATCCTCAACGTGCTCGTCTTCCACTGCTAGGGATTTAGTTTTGCAGAACGTCTGCACTCTCTTTATCTTGTCTCCCATACGAACGCACAGTCCGATAAGAGGATCTACTCCGTACTCCCTAGCTTGCTCAAAGTTAGCGAAAGCGTCAGTGCTCATTGCGGTGTAGTCGTTGTTCTTGTCCTTTAGTACATTGGACATTTTAGAGAATAAACTCTTAGTGAATTCTTCAAACTTTTCTTTTGTCATAATTCCATTAAATAATTAGTAGCTACCTTACCGTGCTGCACTACTCCGCATCCTATAGCTGGATGAGGGCCGTACTTTCCGTAAGCCATAGCGTAACTGTCCTTGTCTATCCCAGATCCTAGCTGCATACCGAACACTTTACACTTAGCTCCCGTATGCCACTGAACGTAGCACTCAGAATGGTAGTGTCCCTGTACAACTGATTGCATATCCTGCTTGGCTCTTTGAATAGCTTTCTTGCCATCTCCATGACAGTACACTACGTTGTCTATCGTAACGCTCTCAACGAACTCCCAGCCAGGAGCATCAAGGACTTCACTGTAATCTCTGACCCAGCGTTTAGATATTCCTGCTGTGTAAGCCTTGCGATGGACTAGCCTATCGTGGTTTCCTATACAAACGTAAGCCTCAGGGAAAGCCCTGTACCACTTACCTATTCTCTGTATGGCCCTGTCTAGTTCTTCGCCAGCAGAGTAGCCATCGGGGTCTGTCTCGTGGTAGCTGCTGTAATGGTTGTCGATGACATCACCGATCAGTACAACTTTGTTGCATCCAGCTTTACGATCCACGTTCTTACAGAACCTGAGGTATTTGTCTAAGCAAAAAGGCTCATGCAAATCCCCGATGGCTAACACTTTTGACATACGCTATACAGAAAGTTTCTTGAAAGCTAGTTCCTGAATAAGTACCCTAACTTGTTGAACCTCTATGTCAAGCGAGTTGACTAACAACAGCTCAATTCCAGCGAGCGTAAGCTCTTCGGTAGTGAGTTCACGTACCGTTGGAGTTGGCTGGACTTCACCCTGGCTATCAATGCAGGTTGTAGTGTCTTCCTTGAACTTGAACTTAGGTGGGTCATCTGTCTTGTACACCTTAACCTTACCGTCTATGTACAGACTAGCGTCAGTAGCGTACACCTCAGTCCCCCTCTCGTATTTACTGAGAGGAGAACCTTTGTATATGAGGCCGAATGTTGAACCATCTTTACGCTCAAGTTGGAAGTTGTTAGCAGAATCTTTGTACACCTGCTTAACAAGCTTCCCCTGAATCCATTTAGTTTCACTCATACTTACCACGGTAGATCGTCGTCGCTATCGTCAGCAGCATTAGCTGTGACAGGAATGTTCTTAGGCTCTTGACTTTCCTGTTCAGCAGGAGTCGCGGAGCGATTAGCCTTACGTTCCTCAAAGACAGATTGATTATCTTGGATGAAGCGATTAACTGTGTCCACGAAGAAGTCGTTCTGCTTAGAGAAGTCGAAGTACGTCTTGTCCCCGATCTTAGCAGAATCTGCTTCAGGAACTCCAACGTACTTACCGTCCTCATAAGGGAACGCTGAAGCAACGTTAGCTCCACCTTGCTGCATCGTGATGTAGATAGGTACGATTGTACGCTCATTCCCCTGTGGATCTTTGAACGTGTAAGCTCCCTTAGAGTTTATCCAAGTAGCTGCACTCAAAGGAGAATGAACAGAGATGTTAGGAATTTTCTTAGCGATCCCCTTGAAATCAACAGCTAACTTACCGTTGGCTTTGTCTTTCCATACAGGTACGCTAAGTACATCTACTCCTTGATCGTTCTGAAGTCCTATGTTTAGAACCTCACCGTACATTCCGTTGTCGATGTAAACGGACTCGATATTACCGAACAGTTTATCTGTAGTGTACTGCCATCTCTCGCCAGGTGAAGGCTTAGTGTACTTGTGTAGTACTCTACCGTCATTGGCTTGCTCATTGCTTATTTGGTCACGGCATTTACTCCAGTAACCTCCCTTTGCGTTGTCTTTTTTCCAGTATCGTGTGTCTCTCATATGTTTTATTGGTTTCTTGTTATGTACTAGTAACTAAACTCGTACTGTTGATGGTGAAAAGAAGCGGAAACGTCGCTCCATATATCGTACATTTGCAGATCTCTGGATAATGTCAAGTCAGAGAACGATTTGATTCTAGATAAGGCTGTGTAAGTTAGACCTGGAGCCATAGGTACTTGCCTTGGTAGCTGTAGATGTACCTTGTTCAGCGTACTTCCTTGGCTGGAGTGGATCGTCATGCTGTACCCTAGCTGGATAGGGAATTGAATGTACTGACCCTTGCTCTCGTCGGTAACCTTTTCCTCTCCATCCTCAATCGTAACCTTGGGCGTACTGTCTTGGTACTTCTTAGGCTTTAGGTAAATCATGCTGTTGTCGGAGTCCCTGTGAATAATCATACGGCCACGCTTATCAACTCCATAAAACGTACCAGTGTCTCCGTTCACAATCCTTTGCGTAACTCCCATCACCTTATAGGTCATGTTTGCTTTCACAACTACACGACAATAATCTTTCAAGTATATCTTCTCTTCGATAGGAAGATCCTTGTCTCGCTTCTTCTTGAACGATCCAGTTCGAGTGGCGGAAAAACACAATAGCCTTCCTTGTAAGTCATTAAGTTTTTTCTTATTGATATCGTCACGTATCTTCCTGAGTGGAGTCAGTATAACTGCTTTACTATCAGGTGCTTGCACACGTGTATTCAGATAGTCAATATCTATTCTGGTCTGAGCACCCACTCTAATTCTGTTCAAGATGTTAGCCTCGATAGGATTTTCCTGGCGTATTACTTTTGTAAGACTGACCTGATGAAAGTCAGTGTTCAGTACATTGCTCTGGAATAATCCAAACGGAGCCTTGTAACCGTAACGTTTTAATGTACTAGCATCTCTGCCCTGGGCAACTGGTGGAAGCTGGCCGACATCTCCAACGCACAGAATCTTAGCTCCTCCGAATGGCTCGAAAGATCCACGAGCTTTACGTAACGCTGCTTCAATGAAGTCAAGGTGATCGCATCTTACCATACCAATCTCATCCAATATAATCCACGAGCAGTGCTTCAGAACTTCTTTGCGTTGTCCTCCGAAGTACCTGCAAGATGGATCGTTGAACCTCTGCCTGTGTACTGGCTGCTCCTTGAAGTCTGGATTGATTGGATGAGTTGATGGTATCCCGAACAACTTATGTATTGTACTGCCTCCAATGATAGTAGCTGCTCTGCCAGTTGGTGCTGCTAAGATCGAGCAATCGAATGTCTTAACTATTTCTTTTATCAGAAATGACTTACCTGTACCCGCTGACCCAAAGCATATTAGTCTACTGCCCTGTCTGCCAGTAAGCATACAGTCCATCACGTGCTGTTGTTCTATCGTTAATCCCATAGTTTAATCTGTCCTCTAATCCCTTAATAGATCGTTGTATCTGGGTACAATTAGCCCCTACAAGGGACTAACCATTCTATCCTTGATCCCTGTAATGAGTCAATGTAGAGCTGGTGCCTGAGAGGACTCGGTACGTCACTATGATCCTCTTTGGTCAGGCATTAGCCATTGCTTTCGCAATCCTTTTTACAACCAGACGGGCGAGTTCTGGTAACCGATGTCCCTTGTACCACTAGGTACGCCTGATTTCAAGGCAAGGGTGCAACTATCTTTGATGGTATTACTACCGCAGAAAGGAATTGGACAAACTTTCTTCATTTGTCAAGCCGACCCTCCTTTTTGTACAAGTAATCGAAGATCTTCCTTAGCTCATCCTTGCCTTCCTCGATCTCATCAATCACTATACGGGACAGTGCGTGTGGTAACCTGTTCTCAATCAAGTAGGAAACCATCCTGTCTAGGTGATAGTCCAGCTTCTCCATCTCCCAGTGGCAGTACAGGGAAGTTCTCAGGTCACTAGGATCTATGCCTAGTGCGCGTATTTTTTCTGTGTTGTACTTCATAACTATCTTACTAGTGTCCCCCATGGTATGGCTTCTATTACTGCCTTCTTCATAAGGTTGTCCAATGCTACCTCCTTAACGGCCTCCATTTCGCTATCGTTGACTGGGTTCAGGAGATCGGCTATCCTCTGGACTTCAGCATCGTATTTTTCTTGACCGACTGCCCTCATGATCTTCTTACCGCATGGGCCTTCCATCAGTTCTCTATGATCCTGCACCACCTTCTCTAGTGGTACAACCTTTACGCCCTTTACGCCAAGCTGGTTTTGAAGTCGGTTCTTAGCCTGCTTCGCTCCGAATGGTGTAGAGCTTGTGCCTAGCACTTGACTCCCGTACTTAAGGGCGAACTGCTTTCCTAGGTAGTACGCACTGCTAACATCAGCGTAGCACATACTCTGTTTCTGTATATTTTCTTTCTGTTCTTTAGTCATGATCCTATGCACTCCTCCATGTATCTCTCAATGGCACCATCGTACTGCCTCTCTATGATTTCTTGCCGTGCTGCCTCTTCGATTGCATCGTAGACCTTAGGGTCTAGTACGCACGATAGCTCCTGAACAGAGCCAACGAGCCATACCCCATCAGCGAACATATCTTGTGGGCAGTCTCCATCCATTTGCACGTCAAAGCGTACGTCTTCTACTTTTACTTCTATTGTATTATTTGGTTTCATTTTGTTTTATGATTTCTTGGTACTCCATGTTTATTCTATCTAAAAGATCTGCCAAAATTCCTTCAGGTTTTTCTGGCCAGATCGTATCATCTGTTTCGGGTAACTCCTCGTCAACCATAAGGTTTCTCGATAGGCTGCCCTGATTCCACTCGCTGTAATAACACTTGCTCATGGCGTGGTATTGCACTCTCCTGGCGAGCAGATGCCTGGCGAGCATATGTCGTAAATCCTAGCGGATAAGCTGTTGAGATTGTCGGCAGCGTCGTTGTATGCGTAAGATAATCCCTCGGCCTTTGCGTCGTCCACGTCCATTGGGAGCTGTTCCCGTTGGATAGACCTTACAGTTCTAGTTAAATGATCGAGCTGCATATCTGCAAATACTCTCTCGCCACTCGTTACATCCTTTCGGATCTCCTCTATGTCTGTAAGCACTCCTTCGAGTGCCTTGTGTGTGTGTGTTTTGTTTTTCATGCGTATTGTTATGTTTATTTTGTTAGTGAAGATGCCATTAAAGACCCTGCACCCCTAGCTGTTCAAGCTTTTTCTTCACTTTCTGCCAGTACTTATCTGTAGCTGATTTTCTAAACCCCATAGGGCCTCCATTGTGGATTCTTGAAATGTCCTCATATGTCGGAGTTCTGACTAGTCTACGCTCTGTTGCGTATCTCGCCATGTACGCCCTAACGATTTGCTTCGATTTTTCGGGATCGAATGCGTCTTCGTGCGTCCAATCTTGCCTAGCGTACTCTGCTGCGTCCTGTACGTATGCTGAGTGCAGTTGCAAGCATCCATAAGCTTTCCCATTATCTCCTATTGCGTTAGGATCTCCGCTCGATTCGACCGCTATCAGTGCAGTCAGTAATAATATCCAATCAATCATTTGCTTTTCCTTTCCTGTAGTTTTGTTGCCAGTAGTGATGCAAGGACAATCGCCCCTGCTATGATTCGTATCGTTTCAGTGTCCATTAATCCAGCTCCCCCCATTGATTTGCTTCTTGCTCTGATGGATACCTACAAATCTCCTCCATGGTTCGGACGGATAGCTTGCCGAAATCCTCAGCGCTTAGCGTGCCGTTGTTATAGTGTCGTTCAATTTTTTTATCAATTGCCTCTAGTTCTGCCAATCCCGCAAGGTCTATCTTACGTGCGTAGTGCTTGGCAACGTCTTTCTGTGTCTGTTTCAATAGTGGATCCATGTTGTTTTCTCCTTTGTTTTTGTGGTTTGTGACTATCGGCCCCAAACTTCCTTGATCGTTACCCATAAGATGGCCTGGAATTCGAATCCTTTGTACCCATGATCACGCGCAATTTCCGCCGTTATTCGCTCAATTCGTCTGTACTGCTTTGCGGTGATGGTCTCCACAGTATCAACGATGCCTTGATCTGGAGAACATAGGCAAGCGCGGATATGCCATTTATCAATCGTAATATGAGATTCCGAAAGATGCGCGATATTCATGGCGAATGCGTGAGTTTTTGGTGATGTTTCCGCAATCAATTCCCCATCTAGAATTCTAAATGCTCTGCGCTTATTCGCGCCATAAGTACAGACTTTCACGCTATCCGCATCAAGTCCAGCTTGCCATGCGTTGATCACTGCGATGGCGTCAATCTTGTTTCTCTCCCATTTATTATTGGGAGAGAGGGAACTGACAACGGCCGCAACTTTGTATCGATCCACACCGAATTTTTCCGCAGTTTCAATGGTGAATTTACGAGCGTCAGCGTACCAATTAGCGCCACTGTGGCGATTCTCTAAACTTGAAACCCTAAACCAGTGGTTGAGATTCAAGCGGATTGTTTTGTCTTCTGTTTTTGTGATGGTTTTTTTCATGGTGATAATCTCCTCTGTGTTAGTGGTTTTAAATCATTGATTCCTCTTCTTCTTTCCATTGGGAAAGAGAATTGAAACCCAATTTTGAGTAAAGTACTGCGCGAGCTGTCTCAAGGGTATTTCCAGCGACGTGACAAACCAACCTCAATTCGCCCTCTGTTAAAATTTCACACTCTAAAAGAGTTTCAAAGATTTCTTTTTTTTCCTCAAGGTCTAGCCCTACCTGCCTAATTTGCAATCCGAGTTTTTCCGATCCGAGTTTTTTTTCTTGGTGATTCATGGTGATGATAGATTGAATTGATTGAATTAATTGAAAACGCCAAAAATCTACCAAATTGGGGAAAGATGGCGATAATTATTTTCAATTATTTTTAGGCGAATCTGTAAGTACTTGAATAAAGGCAATTTACAAATAACGATTTTAAGCAAAAAACTTTAGAATCGGTTGACTGAATTGATTCAATACTGTACAATCCAAACGCAGTGAAGGGGAAAAGACCAAAGGAGTTAAGCGAATTGGTAACGAATTGATACCCCCTAAACTAAACCCAGCGAATGAATCACCTTGGAATGAATCCCCAATCCAGAAACAAAATTCGCTTCTTGATAAAATTCCCCCTTAATACCTGGTGCGCGTGCGCGCTTTAATAGAGGGGGGAGGGGGTTCACGTGCGAGTGCAGCTGTTATTATATATACATAAACCACCCCTTTAAAAATTGTTGCACTCAAGGGGTTTACGGTACGTATTGCTTGACATAATTATAATAATGTGCAATAAGGATAACGTGCAGCAAGAATTAATCAAGGAAAAGCTTTTATCTGACATAGATGAAAAGATCAAGGAGTTCGTTAAGAGTTCTGAGCTTGATGGTGTTAAGGCATTAGAAAGATATGATCCTGAGAAAGCAGCTAAGATATTGTTCCTTAGTGCTAGTGGCAAGACTCAGACTCAGCTAGTACGTAAGTACGGGTTTAAGAGGAATACTATTGTTAGGGTACTAGCTACTTACGCTGACCACTTAGGCAAATGGAGAGAACTAGGCGGTCAATTAGCGTCTTATTCTTATCTGCATATTAGTTCCTTAGAGGAAGATATGGTTCAGAAGGTACGTGAGGACATGGACTCAGGTGAGATTAAGCCTACCTTTAAGGACATTAAGGATATTAGTATAGCTAAGGCTAACTCAGCTAGAGAGGCTTTATTGGCTAGGGGTGAAGCTACGAGTATTAACCGTGAGGAAAAGGTTTACACTGACGAGGACTACAGGGAGTTAATGGAAAAGGCAAGAAACCAGATTGCTAATGATGCTATACCTGCGGATGTAGTACATGAGACAGAAGAGTAAAATTGATGTCCAATCGAACTTCATGCAGTATGATGTACGAACGGACTTAAGGAAGATATAAATAAAGAATGAACGGTAAAGGCGACAGAAATAGGGTGTCTAACTGGGACAAGTTTTACGAAGGTTACAATAGGGTATTCCGTCCTAAGGAGCCTTTTTGCACAGATGTACAAGAGTACGAAAGTAGATTTAGAGGTGGAAACAAAGATTCTAGAATTGAAGGCAAGCCATTTAAAAGTGATCCCATTAAGCACGACATAACAAGAATTATTTAATGAACAATAACCCAGATTTAGTTCATAAGTGCTTAGACACTATTACTCCAGGGTGGCAAGCTGTTTTAGTTGCTACTGTTACAGAGGATGGATTCGAGTACGATGTTTTTAATAAAATGGATGACGAGCACTTCCAGGAAAACCTAGCTGTCTTATTGGCCTTAGTTGCTAAGAAGTCCATGCAGGAGCTAGAGGAAATAGATTGGACAAATAATTAAGTTTACTGAACATCCCCTTCTGACTCCTCCTACAGCAGAGGAAATTGTCTGGCTGTACGAGAATAACCTTAATCTTCTTAAGGAGCTACACAAGGCTCATGAGAGCAGGATTAAGGCATCTGAGGACGATCCTATTCGTCATGGGTTTAACCTACCTGGATGGGAAAGAATCAAGGAGGGGTTGCAAGATTACAACGAGTGCTTGGTTCTTGGTGGTAACAGATCAGGCAAGACCACTGGGTTCGCAAAGATTGTAATGGAAGCAGTGACTGAAAGCAATGATGGTCACTTAGTATGCTTTTCCCAGAACGAGGATACTTCCATTAAGGTGCAGCAAGCAGCTATATGGGAGATGATGCCTAAGGAGTTCAAGAAGAAGACTAAGAGCATCGAGGGGTACATTAATTACAGTATGCAAAACGGGTTTACGGCTAAGAGCTTTATCTTCCCTGATACCCGTACCCGTGTAGACTTCAAGACGTACACGCAGTACAGCAACAACCAGACTATCTTAGAGGGCTTTGAGTTCGGTTTCCCTGATGCTAATGGCTTAAATGTAGGTGCGTGGCTAGATGAGTACCTAGGTGATGCCTCATTGGTAAATACCCTTAGGTTCCGACTTGCTACTAGGGACGCTAAGATGGGTATAGGCTTTACTCCTATTGATGGTTATACTCCTTTTGTGGCAGAGTACTTAAAGGACGTAGAAACGCTTAAGACTCGTACTGGTGTACTTATAGATAAAGAAGTCCCTATCAAGCAGTACAGCCCATCTAGGGATGCCTCAGTGGTGTACCTGCACTCAGATGAGAACCCCTTTGGTGGTTATGAGCGTATAGCTAAAGACCTTAGAGGCAGACCAGAAGAAGAGATACTAGTACGTGCTTACGGTATACCCGTTAAGAGCATGACTTCTTTGTTGCCCTTGTTTAACACTGAGGTTAACGTATTAAATGACGAGCCTAATAAGTACGGTATGTCCTTCCCTGACATATCTGACCAGCATAGGTATACTTGCTATCAGGTAGTTGACCCAGCAGGAGCTAGGAACTACGTGGCTATATGGGCAGCGGTAAACGAAATGGGAGACGTGTACATCCGTAAGGAGTGGCCTGACAGGGACTACTACGGAGAATGGGCAGTGTTCGGTGATCCTAAGTGGCGTTATGGGCCAGCATCAAAGAAGATAGGGTACAACATACAGGGGTACGTTGATCTGTTCGAGGAGATAGAGGATGACATTGAGATAGAAGTATTTGAGCGTATAGGTGATAGTCGGTACTTTGCTAAGGAGAACTCCGACAACGATGACTTGTTCACTGAGTTCGATGATTGTGGAATGACCTTTATTCCTTCAGATGGCAGAATGGAAGAGATAGGCATTAGTGCTATAGACGAATGGTTCAGCTACAATCCAAACGTACCAATAGATTCCGCTAACAGACCTAGGTGCTACGTGCATGAGGACTGCGGAAACCTAATAGACTCTTTAATTAACTACAACGCTTCAGGTAAGGCTGATGAGCCGCTAAAGGACTTCTTTGATATTATTCGTTATTTGCGAATGGCGAATGGAGGCGATGGCCCTGACCACGTACTTTCTCGAAGCATGATGACAACCCGCATAGGATCAGGATATTAGATATGGCTAAAGTAAAACTAACTAAAATTGCAGATAGGTTCGAATCAAGCTTTGATTCGTTTCTTAACCTAGCTAAACGAAAGTTATCTGCTGAAATGCTTACAGGCAAGGGCAGGAACACTTGGGTAAATGAAGAAGGTCAGAAGATTTTAGTTGACTGTATGTACATCGAAGAGATTGTTCCTAAGCACTTCAAAGGCAAGGTACTGGCAGAAGCTCCTAACCCTAGCTATGTATTTGCTTACATAGACGAGATCAAGATGAAAGTACCTGTGGTTATCCCTAGGAGATACAAGGGCAAGATGAAGGGAAAGACAATAACCATTGAAATGATAGAAGATGTTAGAGGACGAAGCTACAGATACGTTGCGTAACCTAGTTGTAGACAAGGCATTTATAGATGAGCAGGTCGATAGACTTCTTGCTTGGGAAATATTTGTTAGGACTATTAAGGGCGAAGATCAACAAGATATACCCCCATCAGAATTGTGTGATAGAATAGGTGTTCATAAGTGGTACGTAAACCACCTTCTAGAAGATATTAAAGGCAGATTTTATGCAGAGTGATTCAGTTTCAGAGTCACTAACCTACGTTAGTGCTGAGCCAGACATCAATTCCCTTCGGTACGCCTACGACCAATCAGTGGTTGAGCTTGAGGCGTACTTTGATTTGTGCAGAGAGAGTTATGACGAGCGCCGTAATTGGTGGCCTGGAAAGAGCAGAGACCTTCGTAAGCACGGTGCTGATGCTTTCCCCTGGGAGGGTGCATCTGACATGGAGAGTCATGTTATTGATGAGCGAATTACTAGGCTTGTATCCCTGTTTATGGCTTCTTTGTCTAGGGCTAATATTAGGGCTTTCCCAGTAGAGGTTCAGGATGTAGGCAGAGCTAAGATAGTTTCTAACTTCCTTAAGTGGATGATTTCCTCTGGGTACATTTCTCGTTTTAATCGTGAGATGGAGCTAGGGGCTAATTACTTGCTAGAGCGTGGATTGCTTATAAGCTACGTAGGATGGCACTCAGAGGATAGGAAGTTCCTTCAGAGGCTAGATCTTAACCAGATAGCCCAGGTAAGCCCTGAGCTGGCTGAGATGATCCTTTCGGGTCAGAACGAAGACCAGATGGTAGCTATGCTGCAACAGACCTTTGATGGCGTTACAGTTAAGCGAGCAAAGAACGCACTAGCTGAACTGGCGGACGTTGGATCTGCTGAGTTGCCAGTTGTACGCCGTCAGGTAAATGCACCAGAGGTAAAGACGTTAGCTCCAGATGGGGACTTTATCTTCCCTCCGTATGTTACCGATCCACAGCGAGCACCTTACTGTTTTTGGAAAACGTACTACACGGCACAGGAGCTAGAAAATAAAATAGCTACCGATGGATGGGACGAAGATTTTGTAGAACACGTTATTGATCGTTACCGTGGGGTTAATATAGATTCTATCGAGCGTGAGCAGGAAGGTCGTCGGTCACTAAGTCTTACCGATAATGCTTACGAAGCTGAAGAGCTAATAGAAATAGTTTATGGATTTCAACGTTTAGTTGATAAGGAGGACGGCTCTGAAGGGATATACTGCACAGTATTCCACAAGGAGTTCAGTGGTGATGGTGACATTCCTGGGTACGCAAAGTTTGAGTTGCTTAACGGCTACGAAGATTACCCAGTAGTAGTTACTAAGCTATCTGAAGACAGCAAGCGACTGTACGACACGATGACTGTCCCAAGTCTACTCAAAGGAATACAGCAACAAGTAAAGATAGAACGTGATAGCCGTATCGACAGGAATAGCCTTGCCACCGTCCCTCCAATTTTACACCCAGTAGGACAGGCTCCTACGGACTGGGGGCCAGGAAGGTACGTTCCTTATCGTCGTAAAGGCGATATAGATTTTGGGCCTACGCCTCCGTACAACCAGGGTTCACTTGAGATGGAAAAGACAATGGAGCAGCAAGCAGATAGGCTTGTTGGCCTAGATGAAGTATCTCCAATCTCACAGATTAGGAAGCAGTTTTTAGTAGATAAGTTCCTTAGCCATTCCGCTGAGGTTATATCGCAGTGCTACCGTTGCTTTCAAAGGTTCGGGCCTGACCAGATATTCTTTAGGGTTACTGGTGTACCTGATCCGCAGACGTTTAACAAGGGGAACGCTGATGAGAACTTCGATGTTACAATTAGCTACGATGTTCTGAACACAGACCCAGAGAAGCAGGAAAACAAACTAAATCAAATGGTTTCCCTTCTACAGCTAGATCGCAACGGAAGGATAAATGTAGATAACTTGCTAACATTGATAGCAGGTTCAGTTGATCCAGTGCTTGCCGATGGTGTTCTTGAACCCATTGAGGTTGCACAGGAAAAACTACTTAAGGATATTACAGATGACTTATCTAAAATTTATGCAGGTATCGAAGTTCCAGCGCGTCCAAGTGGCGCTCAAGCGGCTTTACAAGTTATTCAGCAGTACAGCCAGCAGCAAGACATTCAGCAACGTTTGCAAGAAGATGAAGCTTTTGCTGCTCGTCTTCAGAAGTACGCTGGACAATATCAGTTCGCTGTACAGCAAGCACAGAACGCGCAAATAGGCCGCGTAGGTACTGCACCAGCTCAAATGGGTCAGGTACAGACTCAAGGAATGCAGCAGTGATAGCTCTGCTATTTGGATCTATACTATTTTTTAATATGGCAGACAATCTAAGCACAACAGATTACGGTCGATTTCTTGCGGAAGAAAGACTAATTAAATTGTTCAAAAACACTTTAAGAACAGCAGAAAGTTTTGAACCTGAGCCGTACAAACCTAATCCTAAAGAA
>Ga0208134_1000644_pt1 | contig 22621 bp, 28 predicted proteins | sample VirMetDEL_Mar_31_FD_184515 | JGI IMG/M metagenome (GOLD analysis project Ga0208134, IMG submission 184515) | Aqueous microbial communities from the Delaware River and Bay under freshwater to marine salinity gradient to study organic matter... | ecosystem: Environmental > Aquatic > Marine >... | reverse complement strand
ATTTCTTTTCTATCTCCTATTCTCATTTTAGGAGCTAACTCTAAAGCATCTTTTAATTCTGCTTTTCTTACGTAATTTTCTTTCATTAAATTCTTCTTGCTCTGTTGTGATAATAACCTTCAACCTCTGCACCTGAAATATACATAGGTAAGTGTGATGAAGATTTTATATCTAAAGTAAATTCTGAATTTTGGGATTGAACTGGCACTCTTAAAGTCCCTGTAGCAATAGCAGGTTGTCCAATGATACTTGTTGCAGTACCAATAATATAACCATTCATAATACTTGTAGATTTATCTCTGTTTGTAGGAGTAACTTCCACTTGGAAGAACCCACTGTTTTCAAAATTAAAAGATATATTTCTTATTTGGTATCTACCTGAAGTAACAGCTACTAATCCTCTTCCAGTATTCTCTCTGATATACTGAGGTGACAGTGTGTATTTACTTTCATAAGGCACACCAATATATAAATCTGTGTGGTCTCCAACGATTGTATACGTAGAACCTGCTGTGTTTGTAGCTGTGTAATTGTTACCGTTATCTCTATCTACAGCTATTAAACCAGTTTTAGCACCATAAGGTGACGTGAATGTTGTTAAGCCAGTACCACTTGCGTATGTACCTGTCACTGACGTTTTTAGGTCAATGTAAACACCATGTCCTATAGTGGCATCTTTTAAATTTCTTAAATCTATTTTAACTAATTTTGTAGTAGTCCCTTCAGAAATTACTACATAGATAAAACTTTCTAAAGACATAGCACCTATAATTTTAGCACCTGTAAATGTCCATTTAGACCAAGCGTTTTGTACTTTCTCGCCACCATCAAAGAAATACTTATAGATGTACATAGTGTCTGCATCTGTAGAAGACGCAGTGCCACTGAAAGGTGCTGTTTGAGTATCACCTGTAGCTGAAGTTAAAAATATTAATGTATCTTCTGTTGTATTAGATACAATTTGATAACAGTTACTTGGTATTAAGTTTCCTACTGAAACAGTAATATCCATACCATCATTTGTTAAGGTATCATCATCAGCAAAGTATTCTCTTATTGCTGTACCTGAAGTTCTTGCTTGTGCAAAGTAAGCAAACTTACCTGCTGATACTGGAGTAACTTTATCATCATGTTCAAATGAAGATACTTCATTAAGTATAGCTGAAGTCGGTGAAATACTTTCCCCAGAACTATCTAATTTATATTGTGCTGTATCAGAAAATAATAATAAACTTTCATTAAATCCTACAGAGTTTTTAAGTGTGTTAACTTGTGTACCACTAGCCGCTATATCAATAGGGTCAGTGTCTAAAACTTGTGTAGAAGTTGTTGCAAAGTAATTAAAGAAAGAAGCATTTTCTGTTAATACTAAGTTTTCTCCTGATAAAATACCTAATCTATTTTTGTAATAAGTTAAGTTATTAATTTTTCTGCCAATAAATGTAGGGTTAGGGTTACTGTCTGCATCACCACACACTCTGTCAGTCCATGCTAATTCTTGAAATGTAAATGTACCATCATTATTATTAATTAATGCGTGAGGCATTGTAGAGTTTGTAACTCCTAGTGATGTTGCAGGTGCTAGTGTTTCATTCCATACACCTGATTTACCTGAAAATTTTACATAGTAATCTGATAGTTCATCACCTTCTTCACCAGTTACTTTCATAATCACACCTGTTTTTGCGTAGAAAGGTAGTTTACTAAAATCTTGTATCTCATCTCTGATTGCATACATGGCTGTATTACCAGAACCATCTGAAGTAGTTATAGTATAAGCCGCATTGCCATCAGTAGGTTTTCCATAAATTACACTGTCAAATTCTTCAAATGTGAAATGAGAAGTAAAACCAGAATAATTAGATAATCCTTGTGATGTAGATACTGATGAACCAGTAGAAGTGTTGACAACTTTAAAACCAATACCATTTGCAGCACTATCCCAATGTGTACTTGAAGTACCTTTTAAAAGTATGTCTGTAATTTTATTAGTATCTCTAAATTTTGCATCTGTAGCCGCATCATTACCAGTAGGTAATTGAAAGATAACTTCTAGCTCTTGTGCCATTGAAGGGTGTTTCAATGCTACTTTATATTCTCTACCGTAGTTTGTTAATTTACAAACAATTAAAAACTCTTCTACTTTAGCCGCAGACGTAGTGCTGTCTGCTGTAACTGTTGTATTTGTATTAGCAATGAAAGTGTAATCTGCAACATTAACTAATTTAAAATTCTCTCTAGGATTAGTTGAAGTTAAATAACTTGAACCACTTGCAATAGTAACTGTCTTTTCATTACCTGCTAAATCAAATACTTTAATACCTCCATTGTATAAAGCTACAATGTACTGATTAGAAGCATCTCTTTGTATAGACCAAAATTTTGTTTTATTAGAATAAATATTAGAACTATCCAATGTTGCTATATAATCTAAAGGTGGTCTTTTAGCTAAACCATCAACTAAACCATTTTGTAAATTTATTTGGTCTTCTCCCTGATTGATACCTCTTTGAGTGGGTGTCTGTTGGGACATACCATTCAAGAAATTAGGAATTGATTGCGATACTACGCTTCCCATTAGTAAGTCCTACGAGGTGTTCTATTAATTATAGAAAATGTATTGCTGTCACCTTTAAGAATATTAGCGTCAGCCTCTTGGCTATCTGCTTGATGAAATGCCATTAGAGCTTCATTCTCATCTTGACCTATTAATTGAGTAATTTCTTTATCACCTATAAATCTTGAAGCAAATCTTCTTGCCGCTTTCATTGTAATATATTGTCTAGCGTATTCAGGACAGTGTTCCAGTTGTTGTACTAGAACCAAATCAACACTTGCAGGTGCTGAAGTAAAGACATCTGTGTGATTATCCATGTCATATAAGTAGCCGTTTCTAATTGTGTAATTTAAATATCTGTAAGAGGGGTTTGCGTCTGCTTTAACGCAGTTTGAAGGAAGGGGTACTTTACCATCACTGTCGATTGATAAAGATTTATAATTTATATGTGTGTTGAAATTCCACCCTTGAGATTGAATGGACATTGAAGTTTCGTTAAGAATATTTATAGCTGTTGATACATCTACTGTAGTAGTTCCTGTAATTGAGTTAACAGGTGCTTCTCCAATCGTACTCAACATAATGTTGACCGACTGTAATTCTGTAGTAGGTGTAATTTGTGTTGCCATATATCCTTTAAGTTAAATTTTGTGTGAGTACACAGGGCGGATTGTCTGTGTTAATCTCCGCCCTGTATAAATTAAGAAGTATTATGCTTCTTTGATACCTACTGCCGCTTCTGGTCTTAACACACCGTGTCCCATTGCGTATTTAGCTACCATCAAAGTACCTTGTCTTCTGATGTCGTACTCTTTTTCAACAGCTAAATCCATTAGCTTAACAGTTCCTACTGCTGAAGGGTGAGATACAAGTGCAACATAGTTAGTCAAGTTAACTGCTTGAGGAGTTGTTCCAATAGCCGCACCTGCATCAACGCCTGAAGTGACGTTAGACGCTACAAAGTGAGCTACAGGTACTAATTCAATCCCTGCAATTTTAACTACTCTACCTGAAGCAACACCACCGTTAGCTCCACCACTGAAGTCAACATTGACTGCATTCGTAGCGTTTGCTAATTTGTAGTATTCTTCCAATCTGATAAAGCATTTTCTGCCTTCAGATGGTACGTAGTTTGCATCTAATTGTTTAGCCGCACCAAATAGTGCATCAATCATAGCGTTAGCCGCAGTTGCGTCTGTTGCTGAAGCGATACCAGTATTAGTGATAGTTGCTCCTGCACCATATCCACTGTCAGATACGTTAGCTGATGCTAATGATGCTTGACCAATAGTTTGTAAGATGTGCTTATCTTTAGTAAATGCTAAAGCTCTTCCGATTTCAGAAGAGTAAGCTGACCTTACGTCCCAGTGGTTTTTAGCTTCTTCGATATTCGATAAGAATACTGAAGATGTTAGAAGGTCATTAATTGTAATAACCTTTTCGTTGTGGTTTACGTCAGAACCGTTGATTTCTGCTCCTGCTGTATGGTATGAAGCGGCTACTCTACCCATTACTGGGAAAGTTGCTGATTTTCCAGAAGATATACTTCTAGTCATATCTGCACCTGCTGTTTTTGAAGCTCTATCAAATGAAGTAATTACTTCACCTGCGAATACTTTTAAAAACAATGCGTCTTCAGAACCACTTGCATTTACTCTTCCAACTGATACTGGAGTTGCGTTTGCCATAGTGTTTTCCTTTTGTTATTTATTGTTTATTAAAAGCCTCTTCAATTCAGTTATTTAGTCAAGATTGTCCTCCGCAGAGGGTCAAGTTATTTGGCTAATTAAAGTTGGCAGTTGCCACACATAAGTGTTGCACAACTATTTTTTATGTCGTCTTTTTCTTTTTAGGAAATCCTGCTTTCATATTTTTATATGCTTTAGCGGATACCGTACTTTTACTTTTTGGTCTTGATGTACCAGATTTTTTTCTAGCGTTCATATTTTTATAAAGGCTCATATTATAACTCCGATTTACTTAGTTTTTCTTTTACTGTTGCTTGGTAAGCAGGGTCATTTGCATACCTCTCATCTCCCATAGCTCTTGTAACTTCAGCCCAAGACTTATAACCATCTTGACCTGACACTGTAGCTTTGCCTTCTACAAGGCTAGGCTCATTACCATTAGCTCCATCAAATTTAGCTTTTAAACCTGCTATTGCTAACTTTGCAGTTTCTACATCTTTAGAATTAACTGCTGTATTGTAAGCTGTCTTCTCTGCGTCAGTCATATTGTCTGCCGCCCAGTTAGACATTTCATTATAAGCCTCATTGCCACCTGCTATTTCTTTTAATGAACTAGCTTGTTGGTCTGCAACTGCTTTTTGACCTTCGATAAACTGGTTTACATATTCTTTAGGTATACCTGCTTTTTCTAAAGCCTCGTATGACTTAGCATCTAACTCACCTTTTTCAGCATATTCAGAAGACAGGTTTTCCATGTTAAGCCCTGCACTCTCAACTGCTTTTTCAGCAATATCTAAATCATTCTTTGTTTCTTCTTTAGGAGCATCTGTTTTAGGTGCTTCCGTATTGTCACCAAGTTTCTTTTCTAATTCCTGATAGGACTTTGCTAAATCTTCAACTGAGTTGAATTTTTCAGGTAAGCCTTCAGGTTTACTTTGTGTAACATTTTCTTCTACAGGTTTTTCACTTGTAGTTTCTGGTTGTTTTATCTCTACTGTTTCTACCATTGTTTCCTTTTATTATTGTGGCTTAGTAAGATTACCTGCAACTTGAGGGATAGCTTTTTCAGCCATCTGCATCATTTGTTGTTGCTGTGCTTGTTCTTCTTGTGCCGCTTGTTCTTCCGCTAGTTGTTCTTGAGATTTTAATAAACCGTCAGTATCAATACCAAGACCGATAGCTATACGTTTAATTAAATCATCTGGGTTTAATGCCTGAACAACTTGTGGATTTATTTGTGCTAAGTTTCCTATCTCTGCAACAAATTCTCTTAATTTTTGTAAATCGTTTCCTCTACCTAGTGCCTCAATACCAGTAATAATAGTAGGCTTAACTGTGCCTTTAGGTAACTTGGGAATTTCTCCTGCTGTTTCCATTCTTTTCATTAGTATAGAAACTAACGGTAGCTGAAACTCTTGTGATAATAATGAATATATACCACCCATAGCAGTCTCTAATTGTTCTGCCATGTATCTAATCTCTTGTGCAGTTACTCTTTCTGCATCTCTTTGTATTGCTGTGTGTAGTAAGAAAGCATAAGACATTCTCTCTTCTAATTTAGCAATAGATTGCTGTACTACTTGTAAATCATATTGTTTCTGTGCCTGTAATACGGTTACATCTTCTGCACTTCCAGTAATGATGTCACCATTTCTAGTCATAGCTAAATCTTTTTTTCTAGTAACAGAGTTAGGTCTAACCATGAATACTACTTTAGATGAAGCCGCCGCACTTTCTACAAGTGCTTGAGATAAACCTTCTAATGATTTTAAATCACCAATAAATTCTTCTACGTAACTTCTTCCATAATCTTCATTGTCAACTCTTACCATTCTTAATGCTTGATAAGGCATTCTTTCATTTTTAAATGTACCAATACTTTCAGGTATTTTAATTCCGTTTACTTCTTGGCAAACGTAAAACTCATTGTCATTTAATTTATAAACATGAGTATATAATTCTATATCTTCATCTGATTTATAATCAGGGTCAGCAATTACTTGTTCTGATACTTCTTTACCTAAAGATAAAATACTTGCTTTCTCACAAATAATTATTTCTAAAATATTTCCTGACGCATCTCTTCTAACTACGTACTGTGATAAAGGAAATACTCTCATGCTTCCTTTTTTAGGTAAGTAAGTTAATACATTACCACCAACAATAAGATGTTTTAATGCTTCATAAACTGAAACTCTTAATGCAAGTTGTTCTATTTTACTTGATACTTCTTTTTCAATAACAGACAAAGATTTCTCAATGTCAGTTTTCATATCTTTATTTTCTTCTAATTCTTTTTTCGCTTCACCTGCTATTTGTAGTCTAAAAAATGGGGAGTTTGGTGGAAGCAAAAGTAAAAGAAGTTTACTTGCTAGGTTGTTGACCCCTCTTGCACCAACTGATTGGAATGGAGTGTATAGCTCACTTGAAGAAGTAAAGCCATCTGGTTTTATTAAAGAAGGAATAGTTAGTTCACTACACTCTTCTGCTCTGTCTAAATAATGTTCTCTCTCTGACTGAAGTTTAAGGTATCGTTCTTTAGCTGTATGTTGCTTCTGTAGACTACCTTCGTATTCCATTTAATTAAATGCCTGAGTTAGTAGCAATGTTAAGACCTGAAGAAGTATTTAAAGAGGACGTACCTGATTTTTTAACTTTCTTCTTTTTAATGTCTAAATCTGCATCATTAGCTTTAACCAATTCAGGAGATAAATCCTGTGCTTGGTCTGCTCTAACTGGCATTGGAGCTACAGGCTGTACTGGAGCTTGAGGTACTTTTGGTGAACCACACATTATTGTTCTGACCTTTCTTTGAGAGTGTTAATAAAGTTTACTACGTCTCTCTGTCCTGCTTTAAAATAAATAGTCTTAGTATCATCTTGCAAGTTAGGAGACTTTTCAGGGTAGACTTTGTTTAATAATTTAATTAAATCGTCTACCTTCAATGGTAAAACCACATCATCTGTTAAGTTTTTCATCTAAAAGAGCAGGTTTAGTCCCACAGACTGCCAGTCACAGTCCCTTTATTATATTCGGTGGCTCTATTCTCAAAGAAGTTTGCATGTTCTACGCCATTTAATACCCAATCTAACCACGATAGAGGGTTTTCTTTGACACCAAAGTTAGGCTTTAAAGATAACTGAAGCAATCTTCTATCAGCTATGTATCTAATATACTGTTTAACTTCATCAGCTTTAAGTCCTCTAATACCACCTTGTGCAAAAGCTAAATCAATAAACTTATCTTCTAAATCAACCATGTCTCTAGCTGTTTGATAGATACTTGCTTTAAATTTTTCAGTCCAAATATTTGGGTTCTCTTTAATTAAAGCATGGAATATTTTAATCATACTTTCAACGTGGTGTGTCTCATCTCTGATAGACCAAGTAACTATCTGACACATTCCTTTCATACGCCCATATCGTTGGAAGTTAAGTAGCATAACAAAGGAAGCAAACAACTGTAAGCCTTCACCAAATGCAGAGAAACAAGCTATCTCTCTAGCTAATCCTTCTATGCCTGTTCCTTTACTTTGAAATAGATAAGTATGTTTATCAGACATCTCTTTATATTCTTGAAACGCTTTGTATTCCTTATCAGGTAATCCAATAGTATCATTCAATAAAGAATAACTGTGTGCGTGATTAGCTTCTGAAGTAGCTATCGCTGATAACATCATTCTAATTTCAGGTGGTTTAAATTTAGGAATGTATTTATCTAAATATGCTTGTGCAATATCAACATCACCTTGAGTAAAGAATTTTAATATTTGTCCTATTAAGTTTTTTTCTTCTGCTGATAATCTTTCATTCCAGTCTCTTACATCTTCATGCAAGGGTACTTCACTAGGTAGCCAGTGCATTTTTTGTTGCATGTCGTAACTTGCAAATGCCCAATCGTATTCAAAGGGTTTGTAGTATGCTCTTGTTTTAAATAAACTCATCTTAGTAACTCTATCCCTTCTATTATGATTAATATTAATAACTCTACTGCTAGGACAGTATGATAAACCGTCCATAGCACTGTTTGTTTTTGTTGTTTTATTTTTCTTGTTTTCTTTTTAAAACCAAAAGATTTAATTGGTGGGTAATTCATTTCTGTCCCCTTTTAGTTCTATCTCCATACAATTTTTGCCATGACCAACTGGTTAAATAAGTTGAGTAATGATAAATTATTTTTAATATACATATCTTCATTATTCACACGCCAAGCAATCTGCTTCTGGTATGATTGTCCTTTCTACTTTTTTTGATACTAACTCTGCACGTTTGATTGCTTCACTTCTGCAATAGTACAAAGTTTTTAATTTCTTTTTCCATGCTAACATGTGAGTGTCATGCAACTCTTTAATGTTTACATCAGCAGGGACGAAAAGATTTACTGACTGTCCTTGACAAATATATTTCTGCCTGTCAGCCGCATGTTCTATTATCCATTGTTGATTTATTTCAATACCAGTTTTAAAAACATCTTTTTCATAGTCTGATAACTCTTTAAGATGTAAGACACTGCCTCTTTGCGAGACAATGGACGACCATATAGCATCATTGTTTATCCCTTTCTTTTCTAATAGTTTTTCTAAATATTTATTCTTAACTAAGAATGAACCAGACATAGTTTTTTGCACATAAGCATTGGCTCTATAAGGTTCTATTGAAGGTGAAGTAGTCCCACAAATAATAGATGATGAAGCGTTAGGTGCAACAGCTAATAAGTGTGCATTACGCATACCAGTGCCTTCCATGTCAGGAGCTTCTCCTCTTTTAACTGCAAGTCTTTTACTTTCTTCTACTGCTTCTTCTTTAATACTTTTAAACATTTTCATATTTAAAGATTTAGCTAACGCACTTTCAAAAGCTATGTTCTTAGATTGTAAATAAGCATGGAAACCCATTGCTCCTAATCCAATACTTCTTTCTTGTGCCGCACTAAACTTTGCTCTGAACACACTGTCAGGTGCATTCTCTATAAAGTAAGTTAAAGCGTTGTCTAAAAATCTAACTAAATCAGGTATGAATAATTTATCATTCTTCCATTCATCATACTTTTCTAAATTAACAGAAGACAAACAACACACTGCTGTTCTATCTTCGTTAGTAGGTAAAGTAATTTCAGTACATAAGTTTGAGTGATGTACTTTTAATCCTAATTTCTTTTGTGTTTCAGGCAATGCTTCATTGATAGTATCTATGAAAGAAACATAAGGCTCACCAGTAGCTACTCTATTTTCTAATAGTTTTTGCCACAACTCTCTAGCTGATACTGTACGCACTACTTCTTTTGTATGTGGGTCAATCAAGTTCCAACTGTCATCATACGTGGGTTCAGCTACACACTTTTCAATCAAGTGCATAAAATCATCTGAAATATTTATTGCATGGTGAAGGTTAAGACATTTTCTATGTATGTCTCCTCCACTAGGTTTTCTCATTTCTAAAAATTCCATTATCTCTGGGTGAGACATGTCCATGTAAGCCGCATAACTACCACGCCTTGTTTTACCTTGAGAGAATGCAAGTATCTCACTGTCAACTACATGTAAAAATGGAATTGAACCTGATGATTGTGAACCACCTGAAGTGCTTGTACCATCTGAACGTACATGTCCCCAGTAACCACCTATGCCACCACCAATAGAAGCTAACCAAGCGTTCTCTGTGTAGTGTCCTGTTAATCCTTCTCTACTATCTCCTACATAATTTAAGAAACAAGAAATAGGCATACCTCTGTTTGCTCCACCATTAGATAAAATAGGTGTAGAATACATGAACCATAATTTAGAAGCGTAATCATATATACGCTGTGCCATCTCATCATTATCAGAGAATGCTTTAGCGGCTCTCATAAATCCATCTTGCGGTGAGTTCTCGTTAGGTAGTAAGTACCTATCTTTTAAAGTTGTCTTACCAAAGTCAGTAAGTAGTTCGTCTCTTTCGTAATTAATCATCTTTGCTTTCTGTTACTGTGGGTTTGGCTTCTTTATCAATAATAAAATCTATGTATTGTTTGGCTTTCTTTAAATCTTGAATGCCGTTCTTATGTCTCCAACGAGTTATGTACTTAACAACATTACCTTCACAGTATGAAAGTTTGTTTTTAACAATGTAATCTATGGGTTCGATACCGCCTTGATTATAGTGTACTGGTTTACTTATATCGTCCATAGTTTTACCTTCCCTGTTTTCTTATTGTATTCTCCATGTCTTAAAATGTGTGCGACCCTAGCTTGTTGTAAGGCTTCTTTTTCTGTGTAACCTTTTTCTTTGTAGATACCTTTGACCACTTTCCACAAATCTTTAAGTGTGCAGTTGGTATATTTAAGAAGTAGTTTCTCTGCTGTTTTAATTCCAACACCTTCAATTCCATCATAGCCATCTGTCTTGTCACCCATGATTGCCTGTATCATAAAATTATAATTAGCTATCTTCTCAGGTATTTGTTCAAAGTTACTGCCGTCTTGTGAAAGATTACATGGGATTGTTTTCATGTCTTTATCTATACTAACTAATATTCTTTCTTCAGTTAGTGCAGGTTCAGTTGCCATAATACCCATGACATCATCAGCTTCTAAGTTAGCCCAGACAACACCATTATGTTTTTTCATAATGTGTTCACGCATAGCTCCTAGAACTATTGGTTTACGTTTTTCTTTTCTGTTTGATTTGTATGTAGGTAAGACATCTTTTCTAAAATTATTCTTATCTGTTAGTGCCACAACATAATCGTCTGCTGACAAGTTAGAACCTAAGTCATCTATCACTGCGTCTAGCTGTTGAATACAACTGTTCTCATCAGCATGTAATGTCCATAGTCCATCACCCCAGTTGATTGGTCTCTCATTGTTAGTAGCTATTTGATAAGCAAGTATATCGCCATCAATTACTAATACTCTTTTCTTTTTGTATCTATCACTCATTTTACTATCCTTTGTTGCATAGATTTGCTTAAATTTTTTGGTAGAAATATTTCGGCTAAAGGCACAAGAACAAACTTGCTTCTCCAACCATCACCACCGTTCTTTAATGTTTTGATATATTTTTTAGCCAACCTTTTGATTGTTGCTGTATCAAATATCATTCTACAATAATCTTTGTCACCATCTGCCAGTATATGACACCAGTAATCAGACGTTGTAGCCATGACACCTGAAGGTTTACCGTTACATTCTATCTCTATTGCAATGTTACCTGTTTTAAACCACCAGTCTCTTTCTGTTTTAACTTCTATCTTGGTCTTATCTTTATCTAAGATAGAGGCTAAACGCTTCTCTCTTTCCTGACCATATTTTAGGTCAAGGTCAAATTTTTTATTATACATTAGTGTGTTCCACTCCAATTGGTTGATATTTTATATTCGCCTGTTAGCGGCACTCTTAATTGGTAGTGTTCACCTGCACGTTTAATACATTCTACTGCTATCTTTCCAATATCTTCAGCGTCTTGTTCTTCACACTCAACTTGTATTTCATCATGTACCCATACAACTTGTTGTGCGTTCTTAAATTTCTTAACTTCTTTATTAAATTCGACTAACCATTTCTTACAAAGAATAGCTCCTGCACTTTGCAACAATGTGTTAAGTGCTGAATAACTATTACGAACTTTAATTTCTCTTTTATCTAAACCTTTAATGAAACCACGTTCAGCCGCAGACTGTACGCCTTCAATAAGTTTTGCTAATGCAGGTAAGTTATTTAAAAATCTTTTCTTAATCTTTCCTGCTTCTTTAAAAGGTTTGTTAATTACTTCAGCTATCTTTTTAACTGAACCACCGTAAAGAAAACAATAATAAAATCTTTTTGCATTGTCTCTACTGTCTAACCCTGCAAGTTTCTGTGTCTCTGTATGTATGTCACCTTCAAGTACAACTTTAGTGTATTCACCGTTGTCAAACTTAGACATAAAATGACAAAGCATTCTAATTTCTAAACCTGAAACATCTATACCAACTAATCGTTTACCCTCTGGTACTGTAAATAATTCTCTACATTCTGTTCCAAAAGGTGCAGAAGTGCTTGGTACTTGTCCTAAATTAGGAAAAGAATGACTTGCTCTTGAAGTAACACAAGAATTTGTATTACATGTGCCATGAATTTTACCATTACGTTCATGTTTTAACCATGCTTGTGAACCATTTGCTATCTGTGCAATTCTTTTGTTTAATAAAAAATGTTCACACAATATTTTAGCTTCTGGGTATGGAAGTTTGCTAAGAATTGTATCATCTAGTTTAGCTTTACCGTCTGTAGTAAATTCTTTTGCGTCCCAACCATACTTATCTTTTAATCTTTGTGCTACATGGTGTCTGCTTGATGGATTAAATATAGTAACTTGGTCTTTTAATTTCTTACCTGTTTTAGTAGACCATCTTTCATTCACGATAGGTTCAAACACACCTTGTAATTCTTCAGCTAACTCAGCTTGTCTCGCTTTTAACTTAATAGATAACTCTTCTGCTTTAGCTCTGTTAAAAGTAAAACCATGTTGTTCTTGTTTAAATATTAAAAAAGCTACTTCATGCTCTAAGTCCATAGCTTCTTGGGAGTAACCTTTTTCTTCTAAGACTTTGTATAATTTGTAAGTAACTTCTGTATCTTGAATACAATACTCAAGCATTTCAGGTGTAAATGTCTGCCAATCGGTATCTATCTGTTCTTTGTACTCACCTATTCTATTACCCCATGCTTTTAATGAGTGCTTACCTATGCAATCTTTTGGAAAATCTTTTCTTGAAAAATCATTATCTTTAATGTCACTATATACTAATCTTGTACCCACTAATGTGTCGAAAATTTTACCCCTAAATGTAGCGGAATATAATTTCTCTAATACAGGAATATCAAACTTAATAATGTTATGACCTATGATTAACTCTGCGTCTTCTAAAAGTTTAATAGCGTCTTCGTTACTAGGTGTAAGTATTTCACCTGTGTCGATATTCTTTAAGACAATGCAATGTACTTTGTCACATACATTAAGGAAGCCATTGGTTTCTATATCAAAGATAAAAGAACTCAAAGTTTTACCTTCTTAATTTTTAATACATTGACAGTAGGCATAGTAGTTACGTTACCTACATCACCCAATGTACCATCATCATTAAAATTTACATCTGAAGCTAATACATGGACATCTTTGTCAGCTTTAAGTAACCAACCATTTGAAATACAAATAGTTACTTTACTATTAACTGCGTCCTTTAAAGAAACCCATTCAGCCGAACCATTTATATCTTTCCAATATAAAGAAACGAATTGTGCGTTTAATATCTTTTTATTTATTGTTGGTAATTTCATAATTAATGTAATGTTTCTAATTTAACTTCCACATACCAAGCCTCGTCTTGCCCACCTAAAGCTAGGTTTGTTAGACTATCTTGCAACATGAATGCTGTTTTTAAACTTCCTACTGTTATTGTTTGTTTCTTGTTTGTTGATTTAGCTTTTGCTAATGCTTCAGTAACTAACCCTGACCAAAATAAAGCGTCTCTTTTTTTCTTTGCAGATACTTTTTTAATAGTCATCTAAAACCTCTGATGTAGTTTCAGAAAGACAACCTGTTTCTAAATTATATAGTAGAGAACATGCTTTGCCTGTCTCACCAGAATATCTATTTTTAAGAATTGCTAGATTAGCTATTTTTTTATCTGACTTAATGTCTCTGGATATAGAAATAATTAAATCTGATAATTGACCTATTGAAGCTGAGCCTCTAAGAGCATTCATGGTAACTTCTTTACCGTCTTCATAGCCCTTATCACCTTCTGACCTTCTTAAATGGCTAATAAGTATGACACCTATGCCTGTTTCTTCTACAAGTGTTCTTAATGTGCTTACAAAATAATCAATTAACTTTCTTTCATCATTAGTATGTTCATCACCCAATGCAGATAAAGCCATGTGTAAATGGTCTAATACTACAAAGTCTACTTCACATGATTTTGCTAAATATCTTATTTTAGTAAGTAAGTTATCTGCGGCTGTACAGCCAAAGTGATTAAATAAATAAAAATTCCCATTACCAACAGTTGATTTAAAAGTTTCTTCAAGTTGTGTTTCATTTATACCTTCTCTTGTTAAATGCAGAGGTTTTTGAAGGGCAACACCCATGATACCTAATGCACTACGTTTAATACTTTCTTCTAAAGCTATGTAACCAACTTTAAAATCTTGTCTTAATAAATCTAATGCTACATGACGACAGAAAGAACTTTTACCTACTCCACTACCTGCTGTAATAGTTGTAAGCTCACCTTTTCTTAAACCATGTGTCTTATCGTTAAGACTTTTAAAAGGGTACTGTGCTGTAACGTGTTTATCTTCTTTTAATATTTCTTCAAAAATTTCAGAACCTAATACAATACCATCTGGTCTATATGGTTTTGCATTCCACATAGCTGATTTAAGTTCTTCTGTTCTACCTGCTAACAACATTTCGTTAGCGTCTTTAAGTGGTAGAGAAGCAATCTTGGCTTTGTTAGGCGTAAAAAGTTTTGCAACTTCGTTTGCCGCTTTCTGCCCTGCTTCGTCTTGGTCGAAGCATAAGATTACATTCTCGTAACCCTCCAAGAATTCTAGAGAATTTTGAATATCTTTTTTTGCACCTGCCGCACCAGTTTTAATGGAGACAAAATCAAATTTATTATCGTTGACCTGACTAAATGAAAGACAATCAAGTTCTCCTTCACAGACAGTAATATATTTTCCTTTTCCTCTACAAGTTTCTTGTCCAAACAAACCTGCTTCTTTTGGATTACCTACCCATTGAAAATCTTTATTAGGGTATCTAAATTTTTGTGCTACGATTTCTTTGCTATCATTATAATAATTAGCAATATGACATGGACGTGCAAACCATGAACCTACTTGGTAGTTATATTTTTTTACTGTATCTAAATTAATTCCTCTTTTATTAAGAGGTAAGTGTTCACCTTTAACAAAGTTAGTAACCTCTTCTTTTTTGATTGGTTGTAATTCGGCATTCATGATTGTTGATTTTCCTTTTGTGGTGTGTTGACATGAGAAACAATGTGTATGTCCGTCTGAATAGACGGCGTTAGCGTCAGACGAAGAACAGTTGTCACAAGGCTCGTGATATAAAAATTCGCTTTCAGTTTCGTTCATAATGTAATAATTTGTGTGAGTTTAAATAAGTGAGGGCTTCGTGGCGGAATGGTTACGCAGAAGATTGCAAATCTTTGTATCCCAGTTCGATTCTGGGCGAAGCCTCCAAAGAGTTGAGGTAACTTCAGTCTCCCTCCATTACCCCATAAATACGAAACGCCTCTAGCTATTTCTAACTAGAAGCGTCTCAATCAACAATCGCCTGTACATCAAAAGACATACACGATTTTTTGGAGTTAATTGCATTTCTGCAACCCACTACCTCAACGCTATACTTCTTTTTGAGCCTTTTTACAAGTTCACGTAAAGATATGTATTGCTCTATTGTGAAGTTAACGTCAAGACCTGTACCATCTTCCAATAGACCTCCTACGAGACCTATTGCGATAGAATTTTTGTTAGTAATTAAAGGTTGATTGATAGGTAGTATTGCACCAGACATTTCTTCTTTACGTCCAGTTTCTACAGTCCCATCTCTTTTAATTATAAAGTGAAACGCATTGTAGAAATAACCTTCTTTTGCATGTTTTAAAGTTATATCCTTTGCGTTTAAATCTTCACTTGGTTTTGTTTTAGTTGAGTGAACAACTATAAAATCTGTTCTTTCTCTATTATTATTCATTTAACCACTCCAACGGTATGTGTTTATCTGCAAACTTAAATCCGTATTTTTCAGACCACATTGCATAAGTTGTTTCTGATTTTTTTGAGATACGACTTCTTGAATTACTGAAAACAAACCTGATGTCTAATTCAGGGTGTTGTTCTTTTACTAATCGCATTTTCTGTCTATCAGCAGAAGTAAACAAACCTTTAGTTTCGATATAAATGTTTTGTTCTTGTAGGTAAAAGTCTGGCGTATACGTATGAGCTTTCGTAGGTTTGACATAAGTCAATTTAACCTTCTCATAGGTATACGTTACCTTATTAGCGTCTAACTCTTGTGAGATAGCTATTTCTAAACCAGACCTGAAACCATGTTTCAAACCAATTTGATTAGAAGTCTGTCGAGGACGGTGATACTTCATTTTCAAATGCGTTTTCTGCTTGTGGTGCAACATAGCCATCTTTGATTTCTTCAAAGCCATGAGTTTGTGAACCTGCACCTTTGCCACCTTCGACTAGCTTGGCTACTTGCACAGCTTTTAATCTCAAGCTGACACCTGCACCTGCCATAGCGGTGTAATAAGGTATCATATCAGCAGAAACTTTCATTTCACTGCCAGACCAAATCTGGTCTTTCATAGGTGTACCTTTGCTATCGAAGACTGGAATTTTAATATCTATAGTCTCACCACTTTTCATATTAATTTTAGCTTTCGCTTTAAATTTAAAAATGATGTTTCCAGTTGGCTTACCTTCTAAATATTCTTCTTCGAAGGGTAAGTTAGCTGTTTTAGGTTCTTTACCTTTAGATTGCTGTTTAGCCATTTCTAAAGATACTTTCATTTCGTCTTTAATAGACTTAATGATTGACTGTGCCTCAGACCCTTTGACAATTAGGTTAGTCTTAAAGTGACCACCATTCTCTTTATCAAATTTAGTATCTGGGGTATTGAGCCAACAATATTGACTAATGCCTATTGGCGTTACCAATTTGTTATATACTTTTTTGTTCATATTATCCTTGTTTGTTGTTGTTTCTTTGATTTACTCCAAAGAGACTGTTGATTGTCTAATAGGGCAGGTTTACTATTCCTACCCTGCTTACTTTCCGATAGTGCATACGTTTAGGCAAAGAAATACTTACATTTGTGTAGTAAATCTAAATCTAGCTCACCATCTTTAGGTCTTTCAGGTAGTTCAGCTATAGCCTCATCTGACAACGTCTCTGATACTTTTGCCTTAAAATCAGAAAGTAAATCTTTAGAGAAAATACTTACAAAGGCTTCTCTAATACTTTCATTAAGTTTATCTATATCACAGGCATGGGTTGCAAAACTATCATGCACATTACAAAAGTTTTCTATTCCTTTTTCTCTTGCAATGTTAACCGTCCTAATCATACAGGCACTATCTAACGAGTGAACGTAGTTAGCAGGACAACTATTACGTTGTTTCATTTTGTCGGTCTCTGGTTTAGCTTCTCTTATTGTGGATTGGATTACCTGTCCCATCAAATGTGTCTCTACCCTTCTACTTTTCATTTCTGGATAATATTGATAAACAGGAAAACCTACTGGAGTTACCCAGTGTATAGGCACACCTTCCTTTGCGACAACTTTTGCTATGTCCTGCAAATATCTCATTCCTTCTTTTGCAGATTTTAAGTTCTCACCTATTGATTGCCAAATTAATTTTGACAAATATGTTGATGGTTTAAACAAATCATCAAATGGGTGCATTTCTCCTTTGTCTTTTCTTTTAGTTAAGTCTTCAACTACAAAGTCAGTACATGCGTATCTTGTACTTCCATAAGTAAGTGTCATAACAGGTCTTTTACAAGTAGACCTTTTAACACCGTAGTCTAACCACTTAGTAGCTAACTCTTCTCCTTCAGCAGATTTTTGTTCTGCATTTTTAACTACTTCATTTTTCACAAGTCCATAGATGTCTTGTGGTACATCATTAGGCACACAGTTTACTAATGACCCTGCAACTTTGTCTTTTAATAACAAACTGTAAATTTGCAAACCATTGCAACTGCCATCTACGTTAACTGGGATATGAGAAATAAATCCATCACCTTCTTTTGTGTATCTATTCCATTCATCACAAAATGCTAAAAACTGAAAAGCATTGTCTGCGTCTTCCCACTGCCTATTACCAATAGGGTCTTCAGCACATGCCTTAATCCAATCTGCATTGTCATAAGTCCATTTTTCTCTATCTTCAAATGATACTTTGTCGTTACCCCACATGTTTGCTCCATGCACAGATAGCCAAAATACACCTCTGTTCTCTTTTGTGATTGCTTTACCTTGACTAAAATTTAACAGAGCTTTCGCACCGTTAATAGATTGATAGTTAAGAAAAGCAGGAACACAATATGCACGTCCTCTAAAGTCTAACTGTATTGGAAAATACATAGTTACATATTCTTTAAACTGCTCTGCCAAATTTATAATTTTAGCATAAAGCATTCTTTTAGATGACATACGGTTATTCTCTGTGTGTACAATTACACAGGCTTTCTTATACTCAAATAGAGCTTCTTTATTGGTATCTATATCGTAAGGTTTTTGTGGTATGTCTAGGTTTTCAATGGGTGGCATTCCTCCTATTGAAAGAGACTTATCCCAAGCATTCTGCATAACTCCAAGTATAAAGGTATTAATCCTATAAGCCGTACTTTGCATTAGATTAACTGCACTTGTAACTTCAGGCATGTCATGGTTTTCTAGCTCATTGGTAAATTTCTTACCACGTTGCTTAACAAGGTCTAATTCTGGCATTTCTGATGTCCAGTACCCATGACCTTGTACTTGTCCGTCTACGACTGATTTTGGAGCAAGAACCATAGGTAAATACTCTGGGTTTAATAACTCATTAAAGCTATTTCTGTCTTGTATCCATTTTCTAGTAAAAGCAGTTTGCCTTATAACTTTAAAGGTTTTGTGCTTATGTTGGTCAGTACCAATTTCTATAAGTCCTACACTTTCTACCATTAAACTAATTAATTGCATTCCTGTGTGTAGTCTTTCGGTAGTTGACCATTCTTCCCAACTTACAACTTCATCTTTCTTGGCAACTTCTCTGTATTTTCTTCTTTTGTAGGCATAGTTAAAAGACCTTTTGTCTAAATCTTTTTTAACTACTGCATATAACTCTGGGTTTAAGTTCTTAAAATTTTTAAGACTAATTTCAGTTTCAATTCTACCACCTAACTTAATTGCAGTTGCAGTTAAATTTTTAGTAGTCGTTATAGTATTCATAATATGCTTCAAGGCTATTAAAGCAGTTATTTTTGGGTCTTCTATTTGGGAGATTTTTTGGAGGGCTATGGGTGTTTTAGAATGAACATTAGATGACGCTTGTGCTACCCATTCATTTATTGCTTCTGCGTATGGTCTGATAAGATTAGCTACTAAGACTTTTCCGTAGGACGTAACACTTTCGTCTTCTCTTTCTATGTGAGACAAACGTCTTTTATTAGTCCTATGTTTTCCTCTTTCATTACCTATTTTTTCTAACTCTTTTTGATTTAGAAAATCTGGCATTATTTCAAGTATTCTCATGTATTCTCCTGTTGATTGATTATGCAACTGCGGAATGACCTACAATTTAGGTTCTATCCTTTGCTATTTATTATTTGAAGTGATAGAGAATAGTTGTGTGTTTACTTAACTAATTAAAGATTTACATATCCACCGAGTGCAAAGACACGAGGATTGCAAATCCTATTGTATCTATGCACACATAATTAGTATGCTTTTATTAGTTAAATCTATACTCATTAATCAACTATCCTCTAATCACCATCATTCCTTAACTAGCTTTGTTAAAAGTGTTAAGAACATTTACTGCGTCTCGTAAATTATTAGGTATTAAATGTGAATACCTACTAATCATTTTCCATGACTTATGACCTAACATCTGACCAATAAAGTGAAGTTCTACTTTACCTGATTGAGCCATACGTGTTGCACAAGTGTGTCTTAAACAATGAATGACAAACTCTTTGTCGTCTTGAAGGTTCATTGCTTTTCTTAGTCTTCTCCAAGTATTCTCACACGTCCAATATTTTAAATGTGAAAACACTAGGTCGTTTCTACCTACCGCTTTTTCAAGTAACTTCTCAACGATTAGTTTGGCACGTTCTGTTAAAGGTACACCTCTGGGCATATTGTTTTTAGTTACCTCTTTAGGTAAATTAACAACATAATGACCATCTACATTGTGTATCATTAGCTTCTTAATAGATAACGCTTCGCCTAACCTCATGCCAGTGTCCATAAGAAAAAGATAGAACTCTAAATAATTAACCATATTCCACTCGGTCAATAATTTAATCATTTCTTTTTCTTCTATTGGCTCAAGGTATCTTTCTCGTCCATTGTTACTTTCGTCCTGCCATTGTATGTGAGGCATTCTATCTAAATGATAAATAGATTGTCTCTGATTGGCATAACGTAACATCTTAGAGATTGAGGACATATAACGATTAATAGTTGCAGGAGCAAAACCTCTGTCCTCCAACGTATCCACAAGATTTTCTATGTGAGTATCGTTAACTTCAGTCACAAGCATTCCCTTACCAAGCATATCAATTATTTTCTCGGCTCGTTTAGATTGCAACTTTTCCCAACCTTTAAGTGTTAATTTGCGGTGTATCTCCGTCAACAACTTGACATTTTTTGTCTGTTGCATTTATACCTCCGCTTTTCATTGTTATTTGACCCATTCAAGAAGGGTGTTGTGTACCCTTCTTCCCTTTGCTGTAAGACGCACAAGTTTTCTACGTCTTTCCATTGGGTCTTCAAAGTTTTCTAATAGACCTATCCCAACTTTTCGGTGTCTGTTGATAGTTGCTAACTTATAGCAATTTCTTGAAACACTTGATTGAGCTATGTCTAAAGCCTCTGATATGGCTTGTTGAGCCACACCGTCTTTACCGCCTTTATCCGCTACATAGAAAAAAACAGATATAGCTTGAGCCTCTAATTGAGGGTCAAACTTTCTCATTTCTTCTATTATCTTCAAAAGATTGTTAGTCATTTTTCACCACACTTTGTTAAAGTAAAGCTAAGACAAATAAAACCTATATTTTCCAAAATCTATTATAGTATCGTATTTATCTTTACTTACGCTTAATTTACTCCAGTTAGCATATTTTTCAATATACACTTTAAAAAGAATAAAATTTATATACATGTTATTCCTTTTGTTAAGATTTAGTGTTTATTTTAGGTGGTGCAGTATTGAAATAGGTAAAGTAACCTTTTTGATTGCCTAATGACATTGAAGTAGATTTACATCTCGGACTTAACCACCATTCAATCAGACAAGTGTCAGTTCCTTTTTTTGGTCGTCTAATCATTTTTCTCCTTTCTTTTTTTGCTAATAGTTAAACTCATTTAAAAAATAACTATCCTGTCACACAATTAATGTACAGCAGGAAATATTGAGTTATTAACATGCAAAATACACCGTCTAGTCATTAGACGGCATTTCGGCTATTAAAGCCTCGTCAGTTTTGCTTTTTTAAAGTTCCATCAAACCTCCGTTGTTGATTTTTGAATTTCATTTGTAAGTGCAATAATAGGAGGTGTCTCTGCGTTGATAATATTGTCTATCAACTGTACCGCCTTATATGCCACTTGATGTGATGTTAGTTCGTCATACTGTTTTAGTGTTCTTGTTTTTAGCAGGAACGCTATTATCTTGTATTTTAGTTTCCAGTTCACCGTCTAGTCCTTTGGTTAGTTTCTTTTTCTTGCCAAAGATGGCGTTCCAATTCTCTTTGTATTTCTCTGAGGGTATGTGAACGCCGTCTCGTATTTTGTAAGATTTAAAGCCTGACATTAAAACTCTGCGTTAATTTCAAAACTAACAACAATTTTATTTTGTGGGCTTCTCTCCGCCGCATGTCGTGCTTCAGTGGCTACGTCCATTAAATTAGTGTAGCTATCTTGAAAGACAATTTTAGGTTTTTCAATGGGTGTTTTATGGTCAACAAATTTACCTTTTTTCCATTTGCCATTTTCAACCGCTATTTCAGTTATTTTTAGATTTTCCATACTCATATACATAATTTAACTCCGTTTTAGATTGTTGATTGTTGATTAAATCAAAACGCCGTCTAGTCCTTAGTTGAAGAATTAAACGGCGTAATTGTATTATTTATTAACTAACTTTTTTAATAGGAAAGTTAATTATATTAGATGTTGGACGCAGTGAGGCTCGGACTTTTTGCACTGTCCTTGTCGCCAAATAACACTCCGCCAACTCTTCGAGGCTAAAAAGTGAAAGTTGTTTCACTATGCAACCCACCCTTCCGCAATAGCATTGTGAAACATTTTAAGTTTCTGCTCTTGTGGTGCGTTTTGGTAGTCCTCAAAGTGTTTCTTTTTCTCGGTCTCGTCTCGATACTTGGAGGCATTATCTGCCCTTTGTATCTTTTGAACACATTTTGCAATTTGCATGTGTGGTACTCCTATTGTTGATTGTTGATTTGACTTTATAAAAAGTCTCTAAGCCTACCGCTTGGATAGGCTTAAAGTCTGTTTATTAATTCAAGATGTTCAAAGGGTCATATTTGACTATCAAGCGTACTTGCTTTTCATAGTCACGTTTTGCCGTAAACATTAAATG
>Ga0208134_1000643_pt1 | contig 22630 bp, 31 predicted proteins | sample VirMetDEL_Mar_31_FD_184515 | JGI IMG/M metagenome (GOLD analysis project Ga0208134, IMG submission 184515) | Aqueous microbial communities from the Delaware River and Bay under freshwater to marine salinity gradient to study organic matter... | ecosystem: Environmental > Aquatic > Marine >... | reverse complement strand
ACCAGCGGCTACCGCCCCAATGGCGGATGATGTTGCAGCGTATTATGGCAGGGTCATGCAGGACAAAATAGTTTCGCCCGAAGAGCGGTTGGACATGCAGAAGATCGCCACGGACCGTGGAATCAGCTACGCGGACATGGTTGCCGCCGGCGTAGACCCTAATATCCTGTATCAGACTACGCCAGCCGCTAAACCTGTTACACCAAAGACACCAGTAACCGCACCTATTGTAGGTGGAATAGACCCTTTTCCTACGGGACCCGCTACCCCTGCACCTGATCCTTTTCCCATGATGCCTGACACAGGAGGCATTTACGCCGCAGGACAGCCAGCCTTGGATGAGGCTTTCAGAGCCAGTGCGCCACGGACCGAGGTCATTGAGGATGTAGGCGGACAGCAACAGCTCACAGGATTTGACTATACACCGGCGGCTAAACTGCTCTCGGCCACCGGATCAGGGTTTAGCTTTACGCCTCCCTCGGTTACTAGCCGTCCAAGGTCGTTAATGGGCACAGAACAGTTAGGCCGGTTCCAGCAGGGCCGTGCCGCGCAGGAATTTGAACGATTAAAGCGGTCGGGTATGTTCCCTGATCAAGCGTCAACCCAGTTTAATGCTGACGCATTTAATCAATTGGCGGGGAGTTACGGCAGTATGTCCCGCTCTCAGTTGAATGCTTTGATGAGACAGCAGGGCCTACAAAACAGGGCAGCTCAGAAAAACGCACCCTCCGCAGGGGGGACGATAGCGGAGTACATTGCCGCTAATCCAGACATTCAGGCAGATTACGAAAGGCAGAAAGGACAGCTTGGTGGTCAGAATTTAAATACTTTTGCCAGAAATCATTACAATACTTTTGGTAAGAGTGAAATGGCGGCAGGAACTAGAGCCCCGTTCACATTGGCGGCCCTGCCTCCTACGCCTTTTTATGGTTTTGATGAGAGGGAAGAGGACAGGGACTATGGTTCACAACCTAATTACACCACCCCTCTTTCAGCTAATACAGGATTTAACCGTACCTATGGCTTAATGGCGGAGGGCGGCCCTGTAAAAAAGCCTAAAGGGTTCGCGGACGGCGGTTCTGCGTCTGCGAACCTAAAAGCACTGATGGATGTTACGGCAGACACTTTCTCTGGGGCCTTTGGTCCGATTGCTGCATCAGCAATATCACTGGGTGAGCAAGCGTTCACGGATAACACTGTCGAAGAAATGGCTGCAAATAAAGCCGCCTATAACGAAGCCTTAAATTACGAACCTAGAACCGAGAAAGGTCAGGCACTTAACGAATACGCTATGGGTAAGATAGGCGAAGTAGTGCAATCGGGGGTAAGCGCATACAAAAAGAACAAGGATAACCTCGGTCCAATACCCGATATGATTGATTATGGAATGGAGCAGTATGACAAGCTTGATCCAGAAACCCAGTTTGCCCTAATTAACGCACTAACGGTCGGAGAAGTCGTACCTATTGGCAAGGGTGTCTCTATGGCTAAAAGAGGAATAACAACTCCTTCAGCCAAGATGCTTGATGAAGTGGACGCAGTCAACGCGTTTAAAATAGAACCTGTTCAGCCGATTAAATTTACAGAAGAGTACGCTCAAGAAATGAGGGCTACGCTCCCTGAAGCAGTAAACACTGATTTTTACAAAGGCGCAGATGTAGCCTCCTCTCCTTATACTACACCCATAGGGGAAATATTTAACCGACAAATCGTTGCAGATCCTGAAGGCATGATAGCTCGATACAACGCCATGCCGGACACAGAGGGTGGAAAAATACTAGATACGGACTTGTTCCGTGAGCTAAATCCAAACTATCTTGCAGACAGGACATTAGCTACCGACGTTCATGAAGCAGCAAGTGCTCTAAATAAAGCGGTATACAATAGAAAGCTTGCTGAAACAGCCGGTCAAGAAGGTACGTGGATATTTACGGGTGGAGGTCCCGCCTCAGGTAAGTCTTCAGGCCCCGCAAAAGCCATGAGAGAAGGCGCTGATTTAATTTATGACGGTAGCATGTCTAATTTTGATTCAATGGCAAAAAGAATAGATGAGGCACTTAATTCGGGTAAAAACGCTAAGTTAGTATTTATTGATAGGTCACCGGAAAAAGCGATTGGTTTGGCAGTTGGACGTGCCATGAAGCAAGCCAATAAGTACGGTACGGGAAGAACAATTCCAAAAGATGAGTTTATCCGTATGCACATGCAAAGTCGTCAAACCATAAAAAATCTAGCAGAACGATATAAAGATTTTGACAACGTAGACATTAAAGTAGTGGACAATAATGGGGGAATGGGAGACGAGTTTCTTAAAAAGGTAGAAGATATAGCTGATATAGACTACAATGAATCATTGAAGAGAGTAGAGACCTCTCTCATGGAGATGAAGAATGAAGGCAAAGGAACAATTAGCCAAGATATCTACGACGGCTTTAGCCGCGTCTACCGCAAAGAACAGGTCCCTCAGCCCAGCGGAAAAAGCACAACACCTGAAGCTAGACAAGGCGTTGATAGAGGGAATGCGGAACAGACAATCCAACCAGTTAAGCCGTTAGAAGTCGGCGTTGACGAAACCCTAAGTGGTGGTCAACGGCTAAAAAACTACACACCCGATAATCTAAAGACTCTCGAAACCCTTGCTACTAAAGCTACCGCAGGCACAAGAAAAGCAGATGCCTTAATAAATGCGCCTGTAGAAGCGGGAAGCAAAGTAGGCATACGTTTAAACCTTAATTCAAAAATCCCTGATGCGCCAAAAGGTTTAGATAAACTTCAAACACTTCATAAAAACAATTTTAACGGAAAAGCCCTTTCTTACGTTCCTTATGCCACAGTGGAAAACGTTACGTTTAACGTAAACCAAAAAGGTAGACAAGGAATAGCCGCTAAAATATCAAACATAGACGTGCCAGAGGCTAAAAATAAGTTCCCTGCTATGTCTGTGGACGGTAATTATGTTCCCGATAAGAATGTCCTTTTAGACGGTAAAGATTTTGTCGAAATAGGCTTTAACCCTAAAGCACATCACTTATTTATTGATATGAATACAGGTCAAGCTGTAAAAGGTGCAGACTTAGCTACTGTTGTAGGCGACAGAGTGTATGCTAAAGGCATACAGTATTATAAAAAATCAGAGGCCCCTGATCCTTTGAACGCTTCGGACGGTACGGACTTACCCAGTCAGGTAAGATACCAAAAGATGAAACGTGGCGGATCAGTAGAACGAGTGTACAATGACCCAAAATACATTTAGGACAATACTATGCCTATAGAAAAAGTGGTAAATCTAGCTCCCGAAACGGACATCATCGAAGTCATGGAAGAGATGGAGCCGGACATAGAGATCGTCCTTGAAGATGACGGTAGTGCGACGGTAGAGATTGACCCTCAAGATGATGACGTAGAATTCTACAGTAACCTTGCCGAGGTTATGGATGATAACGAGATGGCGCTTATCTCCTCTGACCTGTTGGCCTTGTTTGAAGCAGACAGGTCCTCTCGTGGCGAGTGGGAAGAAATGTACTCTAAAGGCCTTGAGCTACTAGGCTTGAAGATAGAGGACAGGACGCAGCCGTTCCGAGGAGCCGCAGGCGCGGTGCATCCTATGCTGACAGAGTCTATTGTCCAGTTTCAAGCACAAGCATTTAAAGAACTCATGCCTGCCGGCGGTCCTGTCAGGACGCAAACCTTAGGCAAAGAAACATTAGATAAGATCCAACAGGCTTCGCGCGTGCAGGATTTTATGAACTACCAGATCACCTCGGTGATGAAAGAATACACCCCAGAGTTTGATCAGCTTTTGTTTTATACAGGTTACGGTGGTTCTACATTTAAAAAAGTTTACTATGACGAACAGCTTGGCCGAATGGTCAGCCGCTTAGTCCTACCTGATGATCTGTATATTCCTTACAATGGGTCAAGTGTTGTTTCGGAATGCCCACGTATTACTCAGCGTATTGCGATGGATACCAATGAATTTGCCAAGCGAGTGTTTGCAGGTGAGTACATTGATACCCCATTAGACCCACAGAATGACCCCACGGGTGGCAATCAAATCAGAGACGCTATTAATCAGACCATAGGCATCTCGCAGAGCGGAGAGCCAGAGGAAGTCTTTTTATTAGAGTTTCAGGTTGATTTAGATTTATCAGGGTTTGAGGATCTTGATGAAGACAACGAGCCAACAGGAATTAAGGTTCCTTATGTCGTTACCTTGGATGAGGCGAGTGGCAAGGTCGTTGGTATTCGTAGAAACTGGCTAGAAGACGATGAACTTAAGAAAAGACGCGAATATTTTGTGCATTATGTGTTGGTAGAAGGTCCCGGCGCTTATGGATTAGGGTTTGTTCACCTCATTGGTGGTCTTTCTAAGACAGCGACGGCGGCATTGCGTCAACTTCTTGACGCTGGAACGCTATCTAATTTACCCGCTGGATTTAAGGCGAAAGGCGCGCGAATAGCGGATGACGACAATCCGATACAGCCGGGCGAGTGGCGGGATATTGACGCAGGTGGCGCAGAATTGACGGCCTCACTGATGCCTTTACCCTACAAAGAGCCCTCTCAGACACTTTATACTTTGATGGGCTTTGCCGTAGACGCCGGAAAGCGTTTAGCAAGCACCGCCGACATGCAAGTGGGCGATGGAAACCAACAAGCGGCAGTAGGAACGACGATTGCTTTGCTTGAAAGGGGTTCGATGGTCATGTCGGCCATCCATAAACGCCTGTATTACGCTCAAACACAAGAATTTGAGATGTTGGCGCGTGGATTTGGTGAATACTTACCGGATGAGTACCCGTATGACGTGCCCGGCGCGTCTCGATGTATTAAAAAATGCGACTTTGATCACATGGTCGCTATATTACCTATCGCAGACCCCAATATTTTCTCTGCTGCACAACGAATTACGTTGGCACAGACCCAATTACAGTTGGCACAAAGCGCGCCACAGATGCACAACATGTACGAAGCGTATTATCGTGTGTATCAGGCACTGAATGTGCGAGATATTGACGGCATATTGAAGGTTCAGACCAATCAAATGCCTAAAGACCCCGCTAGTGAGAACATGGAAGCAGCAGATGGTAAGCAGTTGAAGGCGTTTGCAGGGCAACAGCACGACGCCCACATTGCCGCGCATTTAATTATGGGGTTATCACCGTTAATTCAGGCTAATCCGTTAGCCGCTGCAGAATTACAAAAGCATATCCTGCAACATATCCGACTAAAGGCCGAGGAAGACACCGAAGCGACCTTGTTTGAGCAGTATGGTAACGATCCTGACAATATGGTCTCTGACTTACAGCGTGAGGCAATGATTTCCATCAAAGTTTCGGAATACATGATGGAAATGAAAGGAATGCAGGGCGAGTTGTCCGGCGAAGGTGGACAAGACCCAGTGGTCATGCTAAAAGCTGAAGAGTTACAGCAAAAAGCAGCTAAAGATCAGGCCGATATTGCATTGAAGCAAGAAGGTATAAAGGTGGATCAGGCTAGAATAGCTCAAAACGCAGCAGGCAATGAAGCACGCATTGAATCACAGCAAGACATTGCTAAGTTGCGTGCGGATGTAGCAAGAGAACGTATTTACGCACCCAGTAAACTTTAGGAGATAGAATATGCCCGGTTCAATGGCTCGTGATAAGAAAGTATTACGAAACTTAGACGATGAGATTTATCGCATTGCACCTAAAACCTATGCAAAAGGCGCAAAAGGCAGAAATGCCCGTGAAGAGTACGGTCGTGTTGATCGAGAAAAAGCATTTGAAAAGCGTCAGATGAATCGCATGGCTAAAGGCGGAGACGTTAAAAAGCAGACTAAGGCAGATAGGCTTGATGAGCGTTTAGGAAACATAGACGGCAAAGAAAGCACCAAGTCGCAGTCTTATCGTTCACGCAGAAACGAAAGCAAAGGCATGACAGGTAGAAAAATGAATACCGTACAGGCTCGTGGTTGCGGTTTAGCTAAAAGAGGTTGTGGCCCTACTCGTCTTTGTTAGAGGAGCATTTACAATGGCAGCAGGCGTAAATCATTATTCTCGTGACGGCAAAGTCCACAAGGGTGGAACACATAAGCACCCCGATGGCACGGTGATGACGGGAAGAACCATGACAAAGCAAAGTAAAAAGCTTTATCACTTTGGCGATTTAAACAAAGCAGCACAAAAGAAAGCACGATCCCAGTGGGGAGCATAAGATGCCCTTGAAACGTGGCTCTAGTCAAAAGACTATTTCAAGCAATATAAGGACTGAAATGGGCGCGGGAAAACCAAAGAAGCAAGCCATTGCAATTGCTTTAAGTAAGGCAGGGAAGAGTAAAAAAGTAAAAAAAGCGGCAAAAGGAGGTTCAATTAAGGCTTCTAGTGGTCGCAAGGCAACAAAACCTGCTAGAATAGTAAAAAAACGAGATGGCAATAAGCCAGTAAAGATATATTAAACACAAGCCTCCAGACGGGGCTTTTTTACCGTCTGCTTTCATGGAAAAACGACCATGCTTGAATTCGCTGAAAGCGTATTGAAAGAAGTACGAAAACTGCAGCAAGATTCCGAAGCCATTGTCCTTAACGGAACAGTGACCGACATGGAACGCTATCGTTTTCTGATGGGCCGTCTGGAAGGCATAAAGCTTGTGGATCAAATTATCCGAGATAAGTTGGATAAACACTCCGAAGATTTTTAACCACCAGAAGAGGCACACATGGAAGCAGAGAAGTTAACCCCTCTCGAAGAGAAATGGAAAGAAGAATCCGAAGCGAAAGAAGCGGAATCTTCTAAACCAAATCTTAACGACGCATATACCGTAGATGGCAAAGTCGCTAATGAAGGCCTTGCTAAATCTATTCTTGATTTGATCCCCAGACCCACAGGTTGGCGAATGGCTATTTTGCCTTATCGCGGTGCTGAAACAACTAAGGGCGGCATTGTTCTAGCTAAAGAGACTCAACAGAGGACTCAGTTGGCTACGAATGTAGGTTATGTTCTTAAAATAGGTGATTTAGCTTACGCTGATGAGTCTAAGTTTCCTAACGGCCCTTGGTGCGGTGAAGGAGACTGGGTAATCTTTGGTAAGTATGCGGGATCTCGGATTCAGATTGATGGTGGTGAGATTCGTTTGTTAAATGATGATGAAATCTTAGGGCTCGTTAACGATCCTGAAGATATCTTACACATGTGAGGGGGATGTAATTATGGGACAAACAGAACCAATGAATCAAGAGATGGAATTTGATATCGGTGAAGAAGAAAAAGAAACCACCGTTGAAATGAATGAGGACGGGTCCGAAGCTAAACTGGCGGATGAAAAAGAAACGCCGGTGGTAGAAGAGGTAGCCGAAGAAAAACCTGCGGCTAAAAAAGAAACCGAAGACCTAGAGAACTACTCTGACAAGGTTAAAAAGCGGATTGATAAGCTGACCGCTAGACTACGTGAAACACAGCGTAGAGAAGAGGCGGCGTTAGAGTTTGCTAAAAACGTACAGCAGCAAAACGAGACGCTTCAAGAGAAATATCAAAAAAGTGACGCAGACCGACTACAAGAGGCACAGGGACGCACTGAGTCTCACGTAGTAGCTTTGAAGCAGGTCATAAAGAAAGCCCGTGAAGAGGGCGACATAGACACTGAGACCGAGGCGCAGCAACGCTTGACCAGTGTTCTTATGGAGCAGGACAGAATTAAACAGACCACTTCTTTAAGGCAGGCGCAACCGGCTCAGGCTGCACAACCCGCACCACAACCGCAACAAGCCCCGCCACCGCCTCCCCCTCAATCGGACCCTAAGGCCGAAGCTTGGGCAGAAGAGAACGAGTGGTTTGGTACAAATACAGTGATGACGCATGCTGTACGCGGCATTCACGTGGATTTAATACAAAAAGAAGGGTTTGACCCAAACACAGACGAGTATTATGATGAGATAAATCGTAGGATACGCGACATATTTCCTAATGAGTTTCAGGAAGCGCCTACGCCCAAAAACAACAGGACTAGCCGACCCGTGCAGACGGTAGCTCCTGCAACCCGCTCTTCGGGGGTAAACAACACAGCACGCCGCACTGTTAGGTTGACCCCAAGTCAAGTTGCGATAGCAAAAAAATTAGGGGTTCCACTTGAAGAATATGCCAAATACGTTAAGGAGTAATAAAGATGACCGAAGCTACCAAAGTACCAAAGTTAAAACGCAGTGATCGAACCACGGAAACGCGGGAAAAGACAGTGCGCCGTAAAGCTTGGGCTCCTCCTTCACGACTAGACGCTCCAGAACCTCCTCCGGGCTATAAGCATCGGTGGATTAGAGTCGAGTCAGGTGGCGCAGATGATCGCGCTAATGTTTCAGCTAAACTCCGTGAGGGGTATGAGTTGGTACGTGCGGATGAATATCCTGATTTTGATTCAGGTGTTCAAGATGACGGTAAACATGCCGGTGTAATCGGTGTAGGTGGTTTGCTGTTAGCGAGAATACCTGAAGAAACGGCAGACGAGCGGCAAGAGTATTATTCTTCTAGAACCCATGACCAAATCAGAGCTGCTGATAATGACCTGTTGAAGACGAATGTTAATTCGTCTATGAAAATCAATGCGCCAGAAAGGCAGTCCAAAGTAAGCCTCGGAGGCCCACGTTCGGGTTCCGAATAACTTAATATAAAGGACATAAATCATGGCTAATAACGATAAAGCCTTTGGGCTACGTCCGCTTGGTAACTTAGCTGGTACTGGAGCACAGAAGCAGTACGGTTACGAGATTGCGGACAACCAATCGGGAGCTATCTTCCAAGGTGACCTAGTTACTTTGAAGGATGGTTACATTTTACAATTTGACCCGTCGTCGCATACAGCGGCAGTAGGCGTGTTTAACGGTTGTTTCTATAATGACCCTACAACGCAGAAGCCTACTTTTTCTAACTACTATCCGGGTAGCATAAACATCACTCAGGGTAAGATCGTCGCAGACGTACTTGACGATCCTAGCCAGATGTTCATCATCCAGAACGATGGCACTTCTGCTGTAGCTAACTACGGCAAGAACGCAGACATCGTAGTAGGCACGGGAAGCACTGCAAACGGCATGTCGGCTAATGAGCTAGACACGAGCACAATCGCTACAACTGCTGCACTTAACTTGAAGATCATTGGTCTTTGGGACGTACCTAACAACGCTGTTGGTGCGAATGCTGTGGTCGTGGTTAAAATCAACGAGCATCTCTACGGCAGTGCTGGCGTAGCAGGACAATAAGGAGAATAGATCATGGCTATATCAAGAGCCCAATTAGTAAAGGAGTTGGAGCCGGGTCTAAACGCTTTGTTTGGTCTTGAGTACAACTCGTATGACAGTGAGCACACTGAAATCTACGAAGTAGAGTCTTCGGACCGCGCTTTTGAGGAAGAAGTGATGCTATCTGGTTTTGGTGAAGCACCTGTTAAGGCTGAAGGTTCTGGCGTTGCATACGATCAGGCACAAGAAGTCTACACAGCGCGTTACACTAACGAAACTGTGGCGTTGGCTTTCTCCCTAACAGAGGAAGCCATTGAAGATAACCTGTATGACAAGTTATCCGCGCGTTACACTAAAGCACTAGCTCGGTCTATGGCTACTACTAAGCAGATCAAAGGAGCCGCTATTCTTAATGGCGCGTTCACTACATCGCTTGGTGGTGACGGAAAGCCTCTATGTGCATTAGATCACCCTACACTGACTGGTCCTGATCTCAAGAACGAGTTAACTGTATCGGCGGATCTTACAGAAGCTTCTCTTGAGCAAGCACTAATTGACATCGCTGCCTTCACTGATGAGCGCGGGTTGAAGATTGCTGTTCAAGGCAACAAGCTAATTATCCCTAAAGAGCTACAGTTCACTGCGGACCGTATAATGAAGTCAACTCTGCGCGTAGGTACAGCAGATAACGACATTAACGCCATCCGTAACATGGGCATGGTTCCACAGGGTTACTCTGTAAACCATTACTTAACTGACCCTGACGCATGGTTTGTCATTACTGACGCACCAAACGGCATGAAGATGTTTAACCGTGTTGCTCTTTCAACTGGTTTTGAAGGAGAGTTCAACACAGGTAATGTCCGATATAAGGCTCGTGAGCGCTATAGCTTTGGCTTTAGTGATCCACGTGGCATATTTGGATCGCCGGGTACTCCGTAAGGAAAACCTTGGTACGAAAAAGGGGGCTTCGGCTCCCTTTTTTTATTTGTGCAATACGCGAATAAGTGCTATATAATTAAATGATACCGGGGTCATTCGGTGTATCTGACAGTCCCGGCTGACGACATGTAGACAGATACGCCCCAAATTAACTCGCATGTGAGGTTATCCTAATGGCTACAACTACCTTTTCAGGTCCTATTAAGGCCGGAACTATTAAAGACACCATAGGCACTACGGTTGGCACTGACGTAGCTAACACTGGTTTTGTAACAATGGCCCAGTCTATTATCGTAGATATTACCGGTGCCAGTGCTTTAAACCAAAGAGTTGCCATAGTCCCTGCAAACTCTCAAATAATCGACGTTATCTTAAACGTCACCACTGCTAATACTGACACGGGTGCAGCTACCGTATCGGTAGGTACCGCCGCAGATGCCGATGCTTTCCTAGCCACGATAGATGTCAAAGCTCTAGCTACGACCCACGGCACACTGGACGCAGAAGCCACTAATGTTGGCACTACTGACCTAGAGGTTCTTGCGGATTTCACCGGGGCTAATGGTGATGGCACGGGCGCTGGAACGGTTACGGTTATGTATCTCCAAAACAATAACCTTTCCTAAGTTTCTCACTTAATAGGAGTAACTTATGAGTGCAAGTAATATATCGGCAGTTACCAAAACAAGCTCTACAGCCGGCGTAAGTGGCCGTTGTAGGGTTTACGGTATTTATTTTGTTAATACAGCAACTGCATCGAGTTTTTCTTTAAAAGACGGAAGCTCTGGTTCAGGCACTGCTCAGATAACTATAAATACACCCGCAGTGGCAGGCGCACAGGAAATCACTATTCCCGATGAGGGAATACTTTTTAGTTCTGGTGTCTTCATTGATCTTGCTGATGCTGAAGTATTGGCGGTTACAGTATTGTTTGCGGGAGGAGCGGCGGCTTAATGGCGTCTACGAAGGCTGTAAAACGTACCCCATCAGGCCGTATTACTTATCGCGGGGAGTCTTTTTCAGGTTACAACAAGCCTAAACGGACTTCCGGCGGCAGTAAAAAGTTTGCAGTATTAGCTAAGAAAGGGGATGACGTAAAGCTGGTTAGGTTCGGTGATCCGAATATGACTATTAAAAAGTCAAACCCTAAAAGGCGTGCAAGCTTTAGGGCTCGTCATAATTGCGACACAGCTAAGGATAAATTTAGCGCAAGGTACTGGAGCTGTAAAAAATGGTAGCTAAAAGAGGACTTTATGCAAACATCGCGGCCAAAAAGGCACGTATAGCCGCAGGTTCAGGTGAAAAAATGCGAAAGGTAGGAGCTAAAGGAGCCCCTACGGCTAAAGCATTTAAACAATCAGCTAAAACTGCTAAACCAGTTAAACCAGTTAAAAAAAGAACAGGTGGAACAGTAACTAAAAAAACTAAGAGGTGACTTATGGCTGGACGTGGAATGGGTATGGCTACCAAAGGTGGCGGAGCAGTAAGAAGTGGCCCTAGAAATAAGGTGCTTAAAACTAAAAGTAAAACCACAGGTATTCCCATGTACAACAAGGGTGGCTCTGTAGGTAAAAGTTTTCCTGATCTAAACAAAGATGGAAAAGTTAGCCGAGCCGACGTTCTCATGGGCCGTGGCGTTAAAAAGAAAATGATGGGCGGTTCCATTAAAAAGTATCGCAAAGGCGGAATGTGTAGCTAATGGCTACGTCTAATACAACAGACTTCAATCTTGCGATAGATGAGATTGTAGAGGAAGCCTTTGAACGGTGCGGAATGCAGATGACTTCAGGTTATCAGCTTACTTCCGCAACACGTTCACTAAACCTGTTGTTTTTGGATTGGGCCAATCGGGGTCTAAATCTTTGGACCATTGAGCAGGCCACGGCTAATTTAGTCCAAGGAACCACAGAGGTAGGGCCCGGAACAGACACTGTTAATGTCCTTTCCGCAGTAATTCGAGATACCGTAAATGGGCAACAACAGGACGTAAGCATTTCTCGGATAAGCCGCTCTGAGTACCTAAATGTGCCTAATAAATTAACACAAGCACGTCCCGCGCAGTATTATGTTCAACGTCAAATAACACCTACTATTTTTTTGTGGCCTGCCGCAGACAAAGCTTACACGTTGGTTTACTACCGAATTAGAAGAATGCAGGACGCGGGTGCTTACACAAACACAACCGACGTTAATTTTAGGTTTCTGCCTTGTTTAGCCTCTGGGTTGGCTTACATGATTTCTTTAAAGTATGCCCCAGATAGAACTACCGGATTAAAAGCTATTTACGAAGAAGATTTCTTGCGTGCGGCAAAGGAGGACAGAGATACCGCTAGTGTTCACTTTGTCCCAAGTATATCTTAAATGGCGTATGCAAACGGTAAATTCGCAATTGCAATATGTGATTATTGCGGGTTTCAGTTTCCGTATAAAACTTTACGGAAAAACTGGAAAGGTTTTATGGTGTGCCCTGAGGACTATGAACCTAAAGAGCCACAGATAGAGCCCTTAAATTACAGAGGCGATGCAATAGCATTGCGTGACCCCCGAACAGATAGGGTAGAGCCCGTAGTAGTGTTCGTAGGTTTGCCGGGCGATTCAGCGTTTAACAGTATAGGAAGTGCTAACTACACTTCTGGCACTACAAACATGCAACCTTTCCCGACTCAACGACCTGTAGAAGGTGTGGGTTCAGTGGGAACAGTTACAATAATTCTTCCTACGGTTACAACTTTAACCGTTACTGTAGCTAACCCCGGTTCAGGCAATAAATATTATGTGGACGGCGTTCAGCAACCAACACTAACATTGAACGAAGGGTCTACTTATAAGTTCGATCAATCCGCAGGAACTAATGGCGGACACCCCTTACGTTTTTCTACAACTTCGGATGGAACGCATTCCGGTGGGACAGAGTATACAACAGGCGTCACTACAGACGGTGTGCCGGGTAATACAGGAGCCTACACACAGATAGTGGTAGCGACAGGTGCTCCCACGCTTTATTATTACTGTACAAATCATTCAGGTATGGGCGGACAGGCCAATACGCCATAGGTTCGGTGAATTAAATGACATATGATGAGTTAGTTACAAACATACGAAACTACACTGAAGTAGACAGTAATGTATTTACCGATGCCGTTATTAATACGTTCATCACTATGGCTGAAAATAGAATTCTTAGAGACATTGATTTAGATGTTTTTCGGCTAGAGGCTACGGGTACGGCTACTCAAGGAGACAGGTTTCTTACAGCGCCTAGCACCATCCTCACGCACCGCTACTTAATGACGACAATAAACAATGTTCAAAACTTTTTAGAGTTTAGAGACACGTCGTTTATGAAAGAGTATTGGCCGGATTATACGGTACAAGGCGTGCCTAAGTATTACTCTGTTTGGGATGAAAACACTTTCTATTTAGCGCCTACACCCAATGCAGATATTGCTATGCAGATTGGCTACATTTATAGACCAACACAGTTATCTTCCACTAATACTACTACATGGATTAGCACTAATGCCCCTGAGGTATTACTTTATGCTTGTCTAATTCAAGCGTATAGTTATACCAAAGGCCCTACTGAGATGATGCAGTTTTTTGAAAACAGTTATTCTCAAGCTATACAGGGACTAGGTATTGAACAACAGGGTCGTCGTAGAAGAGACGAGTACAGGGATGGTATTATTAGAGTACCGCTTAAATCGGAGTCGCCGGGACCATGATCTCAACAGTAGGTGGAGTACAATTAGGAATAGCAACAACTTCAGCAGTTTCAGGCAGAGGATTTACTCCTGAAGAACTGGCGGAGCATGCAATAAACGAGGTGATTTCCATTGGAAATAACTCGCACCCTGTGTTACAGGCGCAAGCAGAGGCATTTAGGGATGACATCAGAGGCGTAATGCTTAATTACTTACGTCAAGCGGTGGCTTCTCATAACACTACATTAATTAACCGTTTTCGGGATGCTGGGCATCCAGAATTAGTGAAACTACTAGAGGTCTAAAATGGCAATTACAATCACAACTGCAATGCCCACATCGTTCAAAGTTGAGTTGATGAAGGGTTTACACGATTTCACTGCAGGAAGCACCACGTTTAAAATGGCTTTGTTTGTAGCCACTGCTTCAGGCAGTGGCACATTTGGTGCAGCGACTACTAACTACTCTCAAATGGGTAGTGATGAGTTACCTACTGCTACAGGATATACACAACTTGGTAAGTTACTTACCTCTGTTACGCCTACAGCCGACGGTACAACAGCAATCACTAACTTTAGCTCTGTAACGTGGACTTCTTCTAGCTTCACGACATCAGGCGCTTTAATTTATGACACAAGTGATTCTAATTCTGCATGTGCGGTATTGAGCTTTGGTGGCGACCAGACAGTAAGTTCCGGTGATTTTCAGATACAGTTCCCCACTGCTAGTGCTGCGGCAGCTATTATCCGTATTGCCTAAGTAGGGAAGTGCCATGAGCGCATGGAATGAAAGCCTTTGGGGCTTTAATGGCTGGGGCGGAATAGCCGGTAAAATTGTAGACCTTAGTCCTGTATGGGGCGTTCGTGGTTGGGGTGAAGAAGGCTGGGGCGATAATGGTGTCTCAGTAGTAGCGACGGGAGCGGTAGGTTCTGTAACACTTGCTTACGGCAACGTCACTGTCCCTACTGGTGTTGCAGCTACAGGTGCAATAGGAACGGTAGTTCTTCAATATACAGGCCAGTTCACTGTTACCGGCGTAGCAGCCACAGGTGCAGTAGGAACAGTTAGTAGTGTCGCGTCTTTTGATCTAACCGGCGTATCCGGTACAGGTGCAATAGGGGACTTCACGGTAGGGGTAAATGAGTTTATTATCCCAACAGGAGTTAGTGCAACCAGCGCGATAGGATCAGTTTCCACTAGCATAGGTAATTTAGTTAGTGTTACAGGAGTAGCGGGAACAGGTGCAGTAGGCACGATAACTCCTGCTTACGACAGAAACGTAGCAGTAACCGGAGTAGGTGGCACTGGAGGAATAGGAACTGTAGTACCTACTGTATACTTTGAACTGGCAGGTGTGTCAGGTACGGGATTAGTGGGAAGCGTAACAAATACTCGTAGTGCAAATGTTTACCCTATAGGGGTAGTCGGAACAGGACAGATAGGTACGGTAAGAAAGGTGGGTTGGTCAGTTGTTTCTGATGCACAGACCCCAAATTGGACTATAATTAACCCAGACTTAGCGGCATAGGACTAAATCATGGCAACTTATGTAAATAATTTACGATTAAAAGAAATCGCTACAGGCGACGAGAGCGGTACTTGGGGAACCAGTACCAATACTAACCTTGAGCTAATTACCGACGGTTTTAGTTTAGGCACTAAGCAAATGTCTTCAGATGCTGATGAAACCTTCACTATGCCTGATGCTACAGCAGATGGGACGCGCTCTCTGTATTTAAAAATTACCTCGGCAGGTTCTCTTACGACTACCCGTGTAGTTACACTTGGCCCTAACACAATATCTAAAACATGGATTATTGAGAATGCCACTACGGGTGGTCAAATCATTACGATTAAGCAAGGGTCAGGCGCTACGATCAACGTAGGAAATGGCTCTAAAACAATGGTCGTTACTGACGGTGCAGGGTCAGGTGCTGCGGTTTTTAATGCTAACCCAACGGAAGTCGGGGGTGATGTTACAGGACCGGGTAGCTCAACAAACACCAACATTGTTACGTTTAGTGGCACTACAGGTAAGGTTATTCAAGATGGAGGTCAAGCACTACCCACAGGGGTAATTATTGGTACTACAGACACCCAAACAATGACCAATAAGACAATAACTAGCCCTAGAATTGGCACTAACATTCTGGATACGGGTGGCTTAGAGTTAATAAATTTAACTGCAACGGCTTCTGCGGTTAACGAAATAACATTGGCTAATGCGGCTACGGGTAATAACCCTACAATAACTCCTTCGGGCGGAGACGCTAACGTAGGTCTTAATATTACCCCTAAAGGCACAGGCGAGTTTAATGTTACTTCTAGCTTTATGTCGGGGGTATTCTCGGATAGAGTCACTGCACTGGGTAACACGGGTACAGCTAAGACTATAGACTGTGATGACGGAAACGTTTTCACTGCGACACTAAACGGTAATGCTACGCTTACATTGGCTACGCCTAACACAATAACTAGCAGAGCAACTTCGTTCACATTGATTCTTACTAATGATGGGACACCGAGCCGTACTTTGGCTTTTGCTGGAGGTACATTTAAGTATCCCGGTGGGTCTGTAAGCCGTACAACAACTGCCTCGGCAACCGACATTTGGTTTTTCTTTTCGCCAGACAACGGTACAACGTGGTATGTTACACTCCCTGCTAAAAACTTATCTTAATTTAATACACTAGAAGGAATATCGACATGGCGTTAACAGAAGAGCAACAGCAAATGGTGGATCAACAAATTGCGATAGAAGACAATCGTAACTCTAATCAAGTATCCGCTGAAGCAAAACGTACAAAACTAGAAACATTGCGTATGGCTAAAGAAATATTAGTTGAAAATCGTCGAACACAAGCAGCGGCTGATGCGACTGATATTACTTCGTCAGCGGTAAATACGTTAGCTGGAGAGCTAGAAGCACATTTAAATAGCTAGTGGAGTCTTACGCTTACTTTCCTTCTCTTATTTATCGAGAAGAGCGCGTGGAGTGGGTAGAAAAAACACTAAACCATACTCAAAAATATTATGAGCAAACAAAAGAGTGGTTGCCCGAAACAGCAGTAGTTAAACAAACTAGTTCTATGGTGAGTGACCCTGACTTTAATTACTTAGCTTCGTACTTAAAAGACAAAAGCATCAGTATATTAAAAGAACAGGGTTATCTAACCGATGAGTATGAGTTCTATCTTGCTGGAATGTGGGGCCAAGAGTTTGCGTGTACAGGCAGTAATCTTATGCACGTACATGGAGACAGTCAGATTTCAGGGTTTTATTTTTTAGAGACACCCGAAGGAGGATCGTATCCTATTTTTGATGATCCTAGAGCGGGGAAAAAAATGACCGACTTGCGTTCTATGTCTAGTGAAACAGTTACCCTAGCTACACCTCAAATACATTTTAACAATGTACAGGCCGGGACTATGATGTTTTTTAATAGTTGGCTACCCCACATGATTACACCTAATCAAGGCCAAACCTCCACAAAATTTATACACTTTGTAGTGTCTTGCACCAGAAGGTTTGTTTAATGGAGTATTTATTAACGCCCGGTTCTCAAAAAATTGAACCTTTTGCTTGGTGGGAAGGGGCTTTTACTGAAGAACAGCTTGATTGGTTACAGAACAAAGCAAAAGCGGCTAGTGTAGAAGCTGAAATAGGAGGTCAAGTACACGAGGGAACAGTCGATTCTGCAACAAGGCGCTCAAAGGTTAGTTGGTTAGAACAAAACCCTAAGACTAAGTGGGTTTTTGAAGGGCTAGCTAATGCTGTTATACCGTTAAATGCAGAGTATTTTAGGTTTAGTTTGACAGGGTTTGGAGAAAAATTACAATTAACAAACTACCACGAGGACCAACAAGGAATGTATACATGGCATCAAGATTTTGGTGCGGGTTTATCTAGGAAGTTGTCTCTAGTGCTTCAACTTTCAGACCCTAAAGACTATGAAGGAGGAGAGTTGCAATTACTAACTTCCAAAACCCCTACTTGTATTGAAAAGAAACGAGGTCTTATTACAGTGTTTCCCGCTTGGACTTTGCATCAAGTAACGCCTGTTATAAAGGGGACACGTCAAACATTAGTAACGTGGGTATCAGGAGAGCCGTTTAAATGAAATTTGCATGTAAAGACTTTATTGGAGTTTTTTCAAACGTGTATCCAGAAGGTTTTTGTGAGCACTTAATAGCAGAGTTTGAGCGTAATCTAACTTTGGGCGCCGGTACGGACAGGCAGAACGGAGAAGGCGCACACAAACATACAAAAAATGATATCCAAATTTTTTCAAACGGAAAAAATATACTCTTTGACGACTTCAAAAAAGACAGTGCGCCTACTACGGATTTGTTTTTTAGAGGCTTGCAAAATTGTTTTGAACTTTACACCAAGGAGTTTAGTCCTCTTTCAGACCTAAAAATTAACGCTAATCACATGAAGATGCAAAAAACATCTAGTGGAGGTGGGTATCATATATGGCATTTTGAACAAGGGAATGACGAACAAGCTGCTAGGTCTTTAGTGTATATGCTTTACCTAAACTCTTTACCTGAAGAGGCTAATGGAGAAACTGAGTTTTTGTATCAACAACGTAGAATAAACCCTGTTGAAAACACTATGATTTTGTGGCCCGCTGGTTTTACACACTCCCATAGAGGAAACCCTGTTTACGGAGACCATAGTAAATACGTTGTTACAGGGTGGTTTTATAATGAATGAGTTCCAAAGCAATGGATACTTACAAGTGCCAGAATTAATTGATGCTAATACAATACAAACTATTTCTTTGTACTTTGAAAATAAAATTAAACGTGGAGAATGGCAAAGTAAACCTGAGACGGACGATTCAAGCAAACTGGGCTATTATGCAGACCCTCTTATAGAGGTGCTATTGGAGCAGTGTTTACCTGCCGTAGAAGAAAAAGTTAATTTAAGTTTAGAGCCAACGTATTCGTATAGTAGAGTATATCAAGAAGGTGAAGAGTTACTGTCTCACATGGATAGACCTTCGTGTGAAATAAGTGTAACAATTAATGTTGCCTGCACTGGAGACCCTTGGCCTATTTGGATGCAATATCAGAGCAATGACCCTGTAAAGTATATACTTAATCCGGGCGACGCTGTTATATATAAAGGTTGTGAGGTTAATCATTGGCGCACTAAGTTACCAACGGCTCAATTAAACGTACAATTTATGTTACATTATGTAGACAAAAATGGACCTTATTCGGAATACAAATTTGATAAGCGCGGATCTTTAGGTTCTAAATCCATCCGCACATAGGAGTTAATTATGCCTATAGGAACTACTAAAGTCGGTCTATTTGGCGGTAAACCCACTGTACCTGCTGGAAGCCAAACTTTTAACGCGTCTGGTACATTTACTGCGCCAGATGGTCTCGAAATTGTTTCAGTTACCGGAAAGGGAGCTACAGGTAACGCAGGTGGTGCGGGTAACGCTGGCTTAGGTGGTGGTGGAGGTGCTGGAGGTGGTGGTGGAGCTTCCCCCGGTCCGGGTAGCCCTACTGCCCCTAACGGTGGTAGTAACGGCGGTGCTGGGTGGCCCGGTAGTAATAATCCCGGTACAGCCGGTACACCCGGTAATACGGGACCAGCAGCTACTGCTTTCTGTATTACCTTTAACGGCGGTGCTGGTGGTAACGGCGGTACTGCGGGTAACAACGGGAATAACGGCAATCCCGGCAATCCCGGAGGAATTCAGTTAGGTGTGAATAATCAATGGCGGGTTGGTGGTAACGGCGGTACTGGCCCCTACGGTTATAACGGCGGTCGAGGTTCAGACGGTGATGGAACTTATGTCTGCTGCTGTTATCCTTTTGGTCCTATCTCAATCACAATGACAAGGGGAGGTGGTGGTGGAGGTGGTGCTAGTGGTAACGCCTCAGGTACGCAAGGTGGCCCCCCAAGCGGCCCGCAGTCTATAAGTCCTGCCGCCCCTACACCCGGTGCTGGTGGTAGCCCCGGAGGAGGTGCTGGAGGTGCTGGTGGTCAAACTAATGGTAGCTTTGGCATACAACCCGGTGGTAATGGAGGTAATGGGTCGGCATCCGGTGCTGGTGGCGGTGGTGGCGGTGGTGATTCTCATATAGCTGCAAACGGTTCGCCCGGTGCTGGTGGTGGCGGCGGTGGAGGTGCTGGTGGTGGTTCTAATCCCGGCAATCCCGGCAATCCCGGTACTGCTGCAAACCCCTCTACTACAAACAACGTTCCTGTGGCGGCAGGCTGTTATCCCATAATAGTCCCCACCAACGGCCAAGTAGTTGTTTCTTGGAATACTCAATAATATGAATGATAAACAATTACAGAAAGAATTAGACCGTCGAAATAAGTTACGACAATTAGAAACGTTGGAGGCTAACGACGCTCGTGCACAGTCTATAACTGTAGGTACGGCGGGAGGCGGTGCAATAGAAATCACAATGCGTAGTTCTTCTGGCAAATTTTTATGGAATACTTATCAACCTGTAGAAGTAATAGAATTAATTAATCAGCTTGCAGCAGGTGTAGGGTGTCATATTCAAATTGTCCCAAGACAAGATTTTAGTTCTTGGCGTAATTGGGAAGTCAGCTCAGAAGAATTAGAACACGCCAGAGGGGTGCAACCGTTTCCGGGTGTTGGGCATTCGCCTCATCCTAAATCATTAGGGCATAAAGAATATACAGCAGGTATGAATTTAGCCCCTAAAATAGAACCGCAGGAGCAAGAAAATGTGGCAATTAAGAAAACTGTCAACAAACGAAGCCCTAAGCGAAGCAGGGCCACTTCCAAATAACTGGGGTCCAATATTTGGGCTTGAAGGTTTTAAAGAAAAGTTAGGTGATCTTTCTTGGATTGGTCCTGACTATGCGGATCAAGGTTGGGTTGAGCTTACTAACACAGAGCAGGAAGCAATTAATAAACCTCAAGTTCTAGCTAGAGTAGAAGAAGAAAAAACTATTGCAAACGCCGCTCTTAGTGAATCTACAATAACGACAGGGAAAAAAATTGAATGGAACGCTTATTTAATTGCCTTAGAACAAGTTGGTCTAAGTCCCGACTTTAGTGACCCTAAATTTCCACCAAGACCCAGTGCTTAAATACCGTATACGTTTTAATCAGTCACGAGGTAGAGAAGGGCGGGGTACTGAAGAGCATGTATGGCGGGTATTACAAGGTAATACGGAGTGGTTAGCGCGACATGTAATTATCGAAGTGCCTTCAAGAAGTGAACAAGAAGGACAGCAGTGGAACATTGTATGTGAAGGCACATTGATGTTTTTTACAGACACCGACACAGCGGTTATTACTTAATGTTTTCTAAAAAAGAAATTGTATTGGATTGCTATACATATAGATCAGAGGTGTATAACTATTTTCCTATAGCGAAAGGTTCAAAACACTTCCCTGAGTTCTTTAAAAATACAAAAAAGATTCCGCCGAAAAGCAGCTATGGGACGTTACTGCACTGCCCTGCGTTTATAGATTACTTTAAACTTGGATTTGTTCTACCTCTTTGGAGCGATTTGTTTTTAGAAGTAGGACAAAAAGGTTCTGGCTCTTACAAATGGCAGTATGCAGACGAAAGATCACAGATGGACTTTCATGGTGAAAATCAGACAGGCATACCAGAAAAAGAATATCAACAGTTTAAATTAATTACGCCATGGGTTTTTTCTTGCAAAGAAGATGTACAGTTTTTATTCTCTGCTCCTTCTTGGCATTTTGAAAGTTTTCCCAACACTTTAAGTATAGTAAACGCTGTTGTAGATTTTAAACGCAACGCTGCAACTAATATAAACATGGTGGTGCAAAGACTAGAACAGCCCCATTCGTTTGTATTACGCGCCAATACTCCGCTGATACATTTAATACCTATGACAGATAAAAAGATTGTTTTAAAAACGCACCTAGTGCCTATTGAAGTGTATGACTCTGTTGAAGGCCCTAACAGAAAAGTAACGTTTTCATCTGTATGTAAAAAGAAAATTAGAAACGCGCACCAAGGCAAGTTTAAAACACTAGCATGATTATATGTAGATCACACAATGTTGTGGTTATAAGACCGCCTAAAACAGGTTCGACTTCTCTACTTCATTATTTTTTAAACTCTGGGCTAGTACACCCTAAACACGATTCATATTTTTTAGATGGGGAAGGGCAGTATGTACACAAGAAATTCAAAGAACTTGTAGTTGAAAAACATATAAAAGGAGATGAACCTTGTGTAGCGACAATAAGAAACCCTGTAGAACGTTTTTCTTCAGCCTATTACCATATTCTTGCTGGTAAAGAAACGCTTTTTGTAAACCCCAACAAGTTTTTAGACGCTTTGTATGAAAAAAATAGCCCGATTGGGATAAAAAATATAGCGTATCCTCAGTGTGACTACTTTCCAGAACACGCAGAGCTATTTAATACCGAAAACCTGCATGAGCACGTTAGTAAGTATATACTTGAAAAAGGCGGTAAAGTGGACGAGCGTATAGAAATGCGGAAAAACCCTGACAATAAGCCAGACGTGTTTTTTGCAGGGCTGACACCTGACAGAAAGCAGAGTATATTAGATACCTATTCCAAAGACTTTGAGTTATGGGAAAAAGCGTATGCTGTGTACAATTAACATATTAGTTAAAGCATGAGTGTAGGTAATGATCGAGATTGGACTAGCACTTGCAGCAGCAAGCAAGGCTTTCGAGCTTATTCAACAAGGAGTTCAAACGGGGCAGGATGCCACTGACCTTATTGGAAAGCTCGGTTCTTTCTACGATGCTAAA
>Ga0208134_1000642_pt1 | contig 22647 bp, 26 predicted proteins | sample VirMetDEL_Mar_31_FD_184515 | JGI IMG/M metagenome (GOLD analysis project Ga0208134, IMG submission 184515) | Aqueous microbial communities from the Delaware River and Bay under freshwater to marine salinity gradient to study organic matter... | ecosystem: Environmental > Aquatic > Marine >... | reverse complement strand
GAGAGCTGCGCTTTGAGCGGGAACTCTGCGCGTTGCGCTTTGTGGGGGGAACTTAATAAAAGATGGAACTATAGTGTTCCGGTATTAAATAGATATATGAACGAAAAAGACGCAACTAAATATGCAGCAGGATTCTTTTCTGGTGTTTTACAACAACTACACATTGCAGTGTGTAAGGAAGCAATTGCACGTGGAATTAACTTATCTGTAGATCAAGTGGAACTAATTAAGGAAATATCTCAGAAAGCAATCCTACATGCTCGGGCTCATGTAGATACAAAAGGTTAGTTCCTTTTTTTATATAGTGTATAGGTGGTGGTATGTTATGTACCACCACTTTCCATGTATAGCTTTCAGGAACAGTGATATAATATAGAGGTAAGATGATCATTATAAAGCTAAAGTGTGATAAGAAAATACGGGAACGTTTTAAGTACTACGGTATTGATAAGCGTAAGTTAGAGAACTTCCTTATGTTACATACTAACAATTTAGTTAAGACAAGGAAGTGGTGGAATCATGAGATCAAAGTAAAGGGTATACCTGGTGCAAGTTCACAGTACTTTTGGAACGAAGATGAGATAGAGATAGCGTTACAGTGCGTTGATTGTTCCTCTAAGAAGCAAAGACGTGTATACTTCCTTCAGAGTCTGGTGCATGAGTATAGGCATTGGATCCAGGCTCAGTTACAGCGAGTGGCTGAGAAGAAGATTACTTACACAGAGAAGGACGTGGAGGAACGTAATACTAACTATCTTAAGAACAAGTACGAGTTAGAGTGTGCGGAATGGGAAAAGATTGTTGAGAGATTTAACGAATTTATATAAATAATATTATGAAATTTAACGATCTATATAATCAATTATTAAGTGAAATGTCAGATAACTCACTTGAATCTATTCTACCTGCTTTAAAGTTTATGCAAACTACAAAGCAACCAAAAAAATATACATATGTTGATAGTGTAGAAAATATGCCACCTATGTCTTATGCAGTTGCAAAGCAACAACAACCAGTAGTTACATATACAGCAGATGGTAAAGAAACTCAAAATGTTGCAGAGCCGCAAGATATTATTATGTCTGGACCCAGTAAAGAGCAATATGTGGTAAAAGCAGATAAGTTCCCAAAATTATATACAGGTGAAATTGGTAGTGAAGTTATGCCTGAACAAAGCCCTAGGACTGTTGCAAGAGTAGATAGTATTGAACAACCTGTAACATTTAAAGCTCCATGGGGTGAAGATATGATTCTTAAAAAAGGTGATTACCTGGTTAAAGATGGTGATCAAGGTTATTATCGCATTGCACAAAAAGAATATGATGCAACTTATAACAGTATATAATAAGTAATATTATGAAATCATTTCAAGAGTATCTCAATAATAAGGATAAAAAGGAATATAAAGGTTATACCTTTTCATTTACAACTGAGTATGAAGATGATAAATCATATAATTTTTATACCGTCACCACACCATCACGTGAAGAAGTAGATGATATCGAAACTATCGCTAAAGATGCAGGGTTAGAGATACATATCAGAGATGATGACAAAGCATTTGAGACGGTTAAGGATTTAATAGATAAAGGGAAGATTTAATATGATTAAAAATGAAAATGAAATGATATATGAAAATTACTCGAACCAGGCTGGTAATGCTATGAATCAGCAAAATGATTTTCGGAAGATGGAGTTTAGACCAGGTGTCGGTAAAAGTAACTATCCTCAATTTTCTGGTTTAAACACTTCACTTAAAACTAATGCTGCAGGTATGCCTACCTTTGGTGGTTTTGGTGATGAAGAAATTGAAAAAAAGCCTCGTATTCGTTCTTTAAAAGATTGGGATAAACATTGATTTATGCTAGCCATACGCTATAATAGTGTATGGAAGAAAATATAAAACTTACATGGGATGATGTAGATTTTATTGCTAATATGGTTGCAGAAAGTATTAGTAAGAAGAATATAAAGTTTGATACAATTGTTGCACTGGGTAGAGGTGGTTTAATTCCAGGAGCTATATTGAGTTATAAACTTGATATAAAAAATTTACAAAATCTAGGTATCAATACGCGACACCAGATGGATCAACATAGCGAAACTTTGGTGTATCAAAGACCTACTATAACTGGTAATGTACTAGTAGTAGATGATATCAATGATAGTGGTAGAACCTTCGAAGCTGTTAATTCGTTAATTAAATCTGAATACCCAGATATAGGTGAATTACTGTACTGTAGCTTAACTACTAGATATAACACAAATTTTAACGAGAATACTATTTCTGGTAAAATAATCAATACTTCTGATTGGTTAGTGTTTCCTTGGGATAAATAATTAAGTGAGAGCAAGACCTTTTTACTTCGAAGTTAAAGATATGGTAACGCAGTTTATTGCTGCGTTTGATGATGTAGTCATAGGCAGGTATAATAAGGAGAGGGATGAACAAGATCAGATAAACGTTAGATATATATACGCTCCTAAAGAGAGAGTGATGTATGATATCATTAATGAAAATAAAACTTTAACGCTCCCTGCAATTGCAGTTAATATAACCAGCATAGCAAGAGATACCACGCGAGTGTTTAATAAGTTAGATGGGTTTTATTATCAAGGTAAGATAGGAGAAGAAACGGTTACTCGTCATATAAAATCTCCTATACCTATTAATATATCTTTAAAGGTATCTATTCTCAGTAGATATCAAACTGATATGGATCAAATTATTAGTAACTTTGTACCGTTTTGTAACCCATATGTTATAATAAGCTGGAAGGTACCTGAGGCTTTTCAGTTAAGTAAAGATCAAGAAATTAGAAGTGAAGTGTTATGGGATGGTAGTGTATCTATGAGCTACCCAGTTGAATTAACTTCATCACAAAAAGCTCGAGTTACAGCAGATACAACATTTACTATTAAAGGTTGGTTGTTTAAAGATACAGCAAACCCAGTAGGTAATATATTCTATATAGAAGAAAATTTTTACAACGAAAATAAATTAGAGTATTATGATAATTTTGATTCATTATCAGGTGATACATTTACATTTCCTACATCTACAAATCTCGTCAATGAGGTTGAATCATTTACTTTATCAGGTAACCCACAAATAACAGATACATTTTATAATGGTGTTAAGATGTTTGATGATGTTACCGTTACACCTAATATGAGCGGGAGTGTTATAATGTTCGGATACGAATTTAACAATACTGAAAATGTTCTATTCAGTTCGAATAATAGTTCTGCATATACAAATCTTACATCTATTACCGGATTTGATAGACAACCTGATATATCAGGTCAATCCATACCTTTTACAATCTTAAACGATAATTCAATTCAAATAACTACACCAGACATACCTTCTGGTAGTTTAAGATTCATACCTTATAATAAAGCTGGTTACACATTTAGTGACACTACTTTACATACTAAATCTTTAAGCGCAAATTCTACCTTTATTATTGTAGAATAAATCATAAATAATTACAATGGCAGATCAACAAAATAACGGGCAACAATCCGGTTTCTTCAAAAACATTTTAAATAAATTACCATACCAAACGGTTGATTTTAATAAAGTTCTTAGTGACTTAAACCCAAAATATCAATCATTTGAAGATGTTGGTATGAAAAGAACTGAAGCTTTAGCTAAAAATAGTATATTTTTTAATAATGAATACAATAATACCGGTACAGGTCAGATAAGTGTTGATGGTAATTATAGTAGTTTAGTATATGCTAATGTAGAAGAGAATAAAGGAGGTCGTTTACAAGATTATAGAGTAATGGCATCGTTTGCTGAAATTTCAGATGCATTAGATCAAATATGCGATGAATGTATTAATAAAGATAGTCAAGGTAATGTAATTAATTTAATACTAAGAAATACAGAACTTCAAAGTGATATTGAGCAGAGTATAAAAGACGAATTTGAAAAATATATAGAATACTTTGACTTAGAAAGAAAAGGTTTTGAATATTTTAGACAATTACTAGTTGAAGGTGAAGTTTATTTTGAGCATATTATACATAAACAGTATACAGATGATGGTATATTAGGGGTAGCTCATTTACCGTCTGATCTAATTGATCCAATTTACGATAACATTCAAAATATGATCATTAAAGGTTACATCTTACGTAAGCCTATTTTTGATCCAACTCAACCAGGTAAGATTGATAAATTTGATTTTATACCAATGGATGATAATCAAGTATCATATATTAATTCCGGTATATGGAATCAAGATAAGACATTTAGATTACCATATATTGAGAATGCACGACGAGCATACAGACAACTATCACTAGTTGAAGATTCTATTGTTATATATCGACTAGTAAGAGCACCTGAACGTCTTGTATTTAATGTCGATGTTGGTAACATGGCACCACCAAAAGCTGAAGCATATTTGAGAAAGTTAATTCAAGAGTATTGGAGTAAGAAGACTTTTGATAGTAACCAATCTGGTCAAGTTCAAAAGTTTAACCCGCAAAGTATGCTTGATTCATTCTGGTTTGCTAAGAGAGCAGGCTCTGAAGGTACATCAGTTACTCAATTACCTGGTGGAGCTAATCTTGGTGAGTTAGCAGATTTAATGTATTTTGTTAATAAACTTTATAAAGCTTTAAAAGTACCAACTAATAGATTGAACCCAGATTCAACGTTTAGTGATGGTGATCAAATATTAAGAGAAGAGCTTAAATTTGCTAAGTTTATTATACGTTTACAACAACATTTTGCACAAGGTATTAAAAATGGATTCTTAACTCATCTTAAATTGAGGGATATGTTTACTAAGTATGATATTAGAGCTCAAAATATACATTTAGAATTTAATGTACCGACTAATTTCTATGAAATGAGAGAAAGTCAAAAGCTAGCACTTAAGGTTGATAACTTCAATTCACTAGCTACTAATGAATATATTTCAGCCACCTATAGTCAAAAGAAATATCTTAGTTGGTCTGATACAGAAATTAAAGCTAATAGAGAGTTCTTACGTAAAGATAAAGAGTTGGAATGGGAATTGGCTCAAATAACTAACGGTGGACCTAATTGGAGGGATGATTTAGAGCAAGCAGCTGCACCAGGTGGTGAAGTGGCTGCTGGTGGTGAAGCAGGTGGTATGCCTCCTGAATTCGGTGGAGGTGAAGCTGATATTGGTGGTGATGTAGGTGGTGAAGAACCAGTTGAAGTTGCTCCTGATGAAAGTGTACCTGAAGAGCCTGTTGCTTAATTAAGCAGTATATTCTTTCCAAACTAATACTAAACTACCGTGATCTAATATAGTAACTAACTCACCTGATGTCGGGTTCATAGTAGTATTTAAAAAAGTTTCAAAATACTGTGTTGACATTGATCCGGTAACTGAAGGTACGACTGTTGCGTGATATGTAGGTGTTGCCATATTATTATTTATTAAATTAATTGAATCTAATAAAGATATATTAAATATTGTTAATGGCTAATTGCGACATATCACCAATATCAGGATTTCAAAGCACTAATCTTAATAATCGAATTGATAGTTTTAATAGATTAGGTGATAGAGTATTACGTACTCTCGGTCACCCATTTATTAATGTTGAAATTCATAGAGACCAGCTTTATGAAAATATAAGTATTGCAGTTGAGTATTTTACGAAATTTGCTGGTTATACACAAGAGTATCTTATATTTGATAGTAATATGTATAAGAGAAATTATGGTATTAAATTGGATGAGTTATTTACTCTGCAGAATAGTGATACATTTAAAGAACAAAAAGATTTAAGAACTAGAAATCCAGATTTTACAAAACTAGTAGAAGATAATACAGTTTATATATCTACTAGTAGTGTACCTGGTTCGATATTTACAGGTATATCTTCTTTATCATCAGCTTTATTAAGTGGTATAGATGCATATGATATTTTTACATCTAGTTTTTATACTAATATTATTACCGAAGTACCTACAATTAGTTCAATTTTTAAAACAAAAGTTCAAGATAAATTTACAGTTGAAGGTACCGATAATGGTAATACCGGTCAATTTGTTAATAGTTTTGATTATGATGTAATGGATTATAGAAAAGTTATAGCTATGACAGACTTTGAAGAAGGTTCATCTACTGGTATTAATACACTGTTTACCATTGAGCAGACGATGGCTCAACAAACTTATTTTAGTTATGCAATGGGTAATTACGGCTTTGATTTAGTTAGTTGGTATGCTATGAAAGATTGGATGGAAATGAGAGAAAAATTATTAGCTACTAAACGTTCATTTACATTTGATGAAAGAACACAAATAATGAGAATGTATCCGCAACCTAATGCCGGTAGTAGTGATATAAGATTTTACGGGGTTATTTCATGTTATGTTGAGAGACCTATTAGAGATGTTATTAAAGAATTATGGGTATACCAATATACATTAGCTCTTACAAAGATGGTAGTTGCTAATATAAGAGGTAAATATGGTAGTGTATCTCTTTTCGGTGGTGGTAGTGTTAATGCTACAGATTTAATGACTCAAGGATTAGCTGAAAAGCAAGCATTAGAAGAGCAACTTCTTACAGGAGCTGCACCAGGTCAAGGAGATGCAAACCCTGCTATGTTCTTTGTTGGTTAATCGGTAGCTTGAAATATTTCAATTAGCTTTTGAATAATACCACTTGCATCATTAACACTTAAAACTTCTTTAACAGTGGTTATTTGTACATCTGTTTCAGGTTCAGATTCATAATCACCATATACATCTTCTTCATCAGTTACTGATAGATCAACTGTATCGGTACTATCATCTACTACCGGGGTTTCATATGACACTTGATTTATACAACCTGCATCTGTTAATATGTTCTCTAAAAGTTGCTTTGTATGCTTTTGTTCTTTACTTCTACCAACAAAATCAATTATTTCACTTTGAGTAAATAGACCTTTCAAACTTGTTATTGGTGTATCATACGACGCATAACATAGATGAGCTAGATATTTAACTGTTACATCTGCAGTATCTTTAATGAGATAGTACGCTCCTTTTTTGTTTATAGTAACACCGGTATCTGGATTTTCATATGCTACTTTAGCTGGTCTCATTAAGTTTTTTTGCCTAATGCTTGAATTAGTTATTATCTTTTCTTCAAATATCATAATTATATTTATAGTATGAAAAAGGATAAAAGGTATAGGCAAGGTATATTCAAACCTAATAACAATAAAAAATACATAGGTAAAGGAGATCCTGTATATAGGTCAAGTTGGGAATTAAAGTTTTTTAGATGGGCAGATTTAAATGAAAATATATTAGCTTGGGGTAGTGAAAATATTATAATACCGTATTTGAGTCCTATAGATAATAAGGTGCATCGATACTTTGTTGATAACTTTATAGTTTTTTTAGATAGAAATAATAATAAAAAGAAATTTTTAATAGAAATAAAGCCAAGTAAACAAGTTGAAAAACCATGTAATACAAAAGGTAAAAGAAAGACGACTATATTGTATGAACAAAAGACTTGGGTTGTAAATCAAGCTAAATGGGTAGCAGCTAAAAAATGGGCAGATAAAAAAGGTTATGAATTTTTAATTTTAACTGAAAAAGAATTAGGTATAAAATAAAAAATAGTAGTAAATAGTTCCTACTAGTATAAATAATATTACATGAGTTTAAATCTTATAGTTGAATCACCTGCACCGAAAGAAGAATTTGAATATATCGTCGAAGAAGGTAATTCAAAAGGCTCTCAAAATTTCTTTATTAAAGGTCCATATATGATGGCAGAAGATGTTAATAGGAATAAAAGAATTTATTCTATTAACGAAATGCAAACAGAAATTAAACGGTATGAAGATACAATGGTAAGTACCGGTAGAGCAATGGGTGAGTTAAATCATCCAACTACAGCTGATGTTGATCTAGAAAGAGCATGTCACCTAGTTACAGAAATGACGCAAGATGGTAATGTATTTTACGGTAAGAGTAAAGTTCTTTCAACTCCGACTGGTTTGATTGTCAGGTCACTTATTAACGATGGTGTCAGAGTTGGTATGAGCTCTAGAGCTTTAGGCCAGTTAATCCCAGAATCAGGTCAAGATGGTGTTAGCCGTGTACAAGACTTTAAATTAGTAGCTATTGATTGTGTAGCTGATCCATCGTTTCCGAAAGCTTTTGTAAATGGCATTTTAGAGAGTAAGCAATACGTTGTTAATGCATATGGTCAATTCGAAGAAGCTTATGATATTTTTGAGAAAAACATATCAACAATGCCTTTAAAAAATAAAGATGCTTTTCTTAGAGAAAACATTATTAAATTCCTAAAAACGTTATAAATAATTAATATGTTAGATGTAAAGACAGATATCAGGGAATTCATTGGTAATGTAATGAATAAAAATTACCATAATGCAAGTAATAATTTATCTGAGGTGATTGACCAGAAAATTAAGCAGCAAATCATAAATAATAATATAAATATATTTAACCATGAGTAATATTAAAACAATTCTAAAAGAAGCAACCGGCGGAGCACTCAACGATGAAGTGTTATCTGAAATTGAAAATGTCTTTGAACAGAAAGTCAATGATAAGGTTGAGCTTCATGTTGAGCAAGCATTAAATGATCAAGATGAATTATATTCTCAGAAGCTTGAAGAATTAATTGTTCATATCGATAACGATCATAGTGCTAAATTAAAGACAGTAGTTGAAGCGGTAGATGCTGATAGAGCTAATAAGCTTAAAGTAATCATTAATAAGTATGAAACAGCATTAACAGAAGATGCCAATAATTTTAAAGAAAGCTTAGTTGAAAGCATTTCTGATTACATCGACGTTTATATCGATGAAAAAATCCCAACTGCTAGCATTCAAGAAGCAGTTAAAAATACCAAAGCTAAGAAGGTATTAGAAAATTTAAGATCACACCTTGCAGTTGATAGCGCTCTTGAAAAAGAAAGCGTTAAAGATGCAGTGTTAGATGGTCATAACCAAATTAATGAAGCTTCTAAGAAGCTTGAGTCTGTTCTTAAAGAGAACGCCGCAGTAAAGAAAGAATTAGATGCAGTTAAATCTGAGTTTATTCTAGAAAATAAGGCAGCGCAACTCGATGAAAGAGCTAAAAAGTATGTCAAGAAGGTACTATCCGGTAAGGGTGCAGAGTTTATCTCTGAGAACTTCGACTATACTGTTAAGCTTTTCAAGAAAAAAGAAGAGAGCAGGCTCGAGACTCTAAAAGAAGAGGCTTATAGTACAGCGGAGAAAGTAGATCGCGTTATTCATGAAAGTGCACCAGTTCAAAGTGCACCTAATAAATCACCTTATCTTCAAGAACTTTCAAAGTACTAAGAATTTCCTACATTGTTTAGGCATTCCTGAGTTTCCTGGTTTACGTAAAAACCTTGGGGTCGATATAAAGGAAAAAATCTATTATGAATACAAATACAATTAGACCTTCACAGGCATATATTGATGAATCAAGAGCTTCGTCTCTCCTAGAAAAGTGGGCTCCAGTTCTGGACTACACTTCTAAGAGTGTTGCAGCAATTGAAGACAGTCACACTCGTTTGAATACAGCAATGTTATTGGAAAACCAAGAAGCATGGTGCATCAACGAAGGTAACACAGCCGGTAACGGTGGTGCTTTCGGTTCAGGTGCTTCTATCGGAGTTGGCGGTAACGCTTCCGGTACACCTGGTACAGACAGCTACGCTACTGGCGATGCTCGTCTTCCAAAAATCTTGATTCCAATGATTAGACGTACTTTTCCCGAGTTAATTACAAATGAAATCGTAGGTGTTCAACCTATGGCTGGTCCAGTTGGTCTTGCTTTCGCGCTTCGTTATAAGTATAGTGGTCAAACACTTGCTGGTAATGGTGCAGACGGCATTGCTACTCCTGGTTCAGCTCCGAGTACAGAGCAATTAGCAGCATCCGGCAGAGAGCTTGGTTATCAGTATTTAAATACTGCATATACCGGTCAATCTGCTAATTACCTATCAGGTGATGTTGCTAACGCGCCTGAATTCGGTGCATTCAGCGAAGCTGATAGAGGTGTCGCAAGACTCCTTAAGAACTTCGAGCTCACAGGCGCAATTCCAACAATGGAAGTGTCCTTTGAGAAGACTGCAGTTGAAGCTGGTACACGTCGCTTAGGCGCACGTTGGTCAGTAGAGCTTGAACAAGATCTCAAAAACATGAATGGTATCGACATCGATACTGAATTGACAAACGCTATGTCGTATGAAATTCAGGCCGAAATCGACCGTGAAATGCTTATGAGAATGATTCAAGTTTCTCTCAATGCTGGCCGAGGTGCTGGTTTTTCAGTCTGGGCTCCACAGTCCGCTGATGGCCGTTGGTTAGTAGAGCGTAATCGTGATTTCTACCAAAGATTAATCATCGAAGCAAATCGAATTGCTGTTCGTAACCGTCGTGGTTCTGCAAACTTTATAGTTTGTACTCCACGTGTTGCTGCAATTCTTGAAATGCTTCCTGAATTCCAATGGGCACCAGTACAAGGCAATGTTAATACACAGCCTGTCGGTGTTGCAAAAATTGGTAATCTTGGTGGACGTTTCAACGTTTACCGTGACACTCGTACCGAAGGTGCGACGATGGGTGAAAATGGTCAAGGCGATCCAAATGGTGCAGTAGAATATGCATTACTTGGATATAAGGGTCCAGAGTTTTACGACACTGGTCTTATCTATTGCCCATACATCCCAGTTATGGTTCAGAGAACAATTGGACCGAATGACTTCGCGCCACGTGTAGGCTTGCTTACACGTTATGGTGTCGTAGACAATATCTTCGGTGCTAATCTATATTACCACGTTATCATTGTAACCGGACTCGGAAAAGCATTTACACCTGCTACGCAGAGTGTTTACTTCTAAGCCGAATTAGACGCGGATTAATCCGCTATCTGGTTAACAGATATAAGCTTGAGACCTAGTTCATTAATTTGAGCTAGGTCTCTTTTTGTGCGCATTAAAAAGCCGATAACTTTCGCTATCGGCTCTTATATTACTGCTTACTCGTTTTGATATGTATCATCCCAGGATCAACAAGCGGCTTAGCAAACCGTTCAATTAGATCATTGCTTGATGCTCTAACTGGGTTAATATCAATACCACCTCGTCGCGCATATAGACACATTACTAAGAGTTCGCTCGGTTCGAACGCATCTTGTAAACGTTTATATATACACTCGCAAATTTCTTCATGAAAGTGACATTCGTCTCTAAATGATATAACATATTTCAGTATACTATGAGCATCGATAGCATTCTTTGATTTAATATGAATGAATACATCACCCCAATCTGGCTGAGAAGTAACACGACAGTTACTCTTAAGTAAGCCAGAATAGAACTTCTGCTCTATTTCATTCCCTCGACTAACTGCTTCTAATAAACTTGGATCTTCAGTATACTGAGTATATTCAAGACTACTAGAATCCTCTAAGAGATCAACATTTAAATAATGCTCAATATCCCATTCATTATCTGGACTACTAAACTTTTTATTTACCCGTACACTACTATGAAATGATACCTTAACATCAGTCTGGAGTAGTTCACTTAAATCTCTGGCAGAAATTTCTTCGAAGTTCTTAACTGCTTCATCATTACCGTCACCCATTTTAGTCATATTAAAAGAGTTAAAGTATAGTTTAATACTTTTACTCTCGACAATATACTTACTACTGCATGGGTATACACATTTAACTACACCTGTAACAGGTCGACCATTCTTTAAAAGGAATGAGCATTCATATGCATTCCACGTATCTGAACCAACGAATGGTAAAGCATCATCAAAAATATTGAGATACTCTCTATTATTACTTCGGGGTTCTCTTACTAGTAGACCTTTATCATACGTACTCTTATACTGAGACGATTGACCGAGATGCTTACTAATATTGCTGTTATCTAATTTACTGTTTGCCATAATTATCAAATGTATTATATATTGTTTCTAACCGTTGTTCAACTGTACCGCTTAACCTTACTACATCTATTTTAAAATGAATGATTGCCTCTTCAAAAAGGTTAATGATAGTATCACGAAACTCTTTATTCGCACTTCTCTCACCGTCATCTACTAAGGGTATATCAGGTTCTGTATAAAGTATAACATCGACATTACCAATCAATTTACTAAAGAGGTATTCACTATAATTATATATCTCAATAGGTATTTTTTTCGTCTGATACTGATACATCGTATATATTAACCCGTCTAGAATACATCTATCTAATACAACATTTTTACCTTTAAAATCAAGATAATTATATAGATGGCTATTAACAGTTAATAATTGAGTATATTCATCCCCGCTCTCATTAATATCTAACTTATATTTATCTTTTAAACTCCTTGTAATTTCTGGCACAAAATTAAACTTACGAAAGCGTTCATCCAATTGAATTGCTTTCAGTAAAGTCGATTTACCTGTACTTTGAGCTCCTGTAAAACTAATAACCATGACCTATAATACTTTTAAATTGATTGACATTATAATTTATATTCTCTTGCTCCGTATCAGTAACTTTATGATCAATTAGATCAGCTAACATAATCGATGGCTTTTCGTTTAATCCTAGATCACCATTATATCTAAGTTCCTTAATACCTGCAACAACTGGATTAGATGTATCTACTGATCTAATAGATCTATCACCAATATAGCTTTTGAATTCCTTAGCTAAAGAACAACCTAAAAGGTGATGAGGTTTATTATTATTCCAAATACCGTCTGATTTCAATTGATTAATTAATCTTCGACGACCGTTACACCATCTTTCTAATTTTGTCTTACCGGTACCTGTTACAATATAATAACTAAAGTCGAAGCTAATTGCAATGTAATCAGCAAAATCTGACATATACCTATAGCAATCTACAATTTCATCATACGTTTTACCTTGAACTGCGCCAATTTTCAACCCTGGTAAATCTGGGTATTTATTAGTAAATTCGATAAAACTCTTTATAGTTGCATAACCATCTTCTAATACATCTGGTACAATATAAAAACTAGGTTTTAATTCTTTAGCATAACTAGCAAACTTTTCAGAATCAAATGATTCTCCGAGCTCGAAAATACTATTATCTAATAATACTTGACGACCAAGCTTAATTGAATCTTTAAAGAACTGATAATACTTTGGATGGGTTTCAAATAGATGAACTAACGCGTAATCGTAATCATTATACGACCGAGATTCTTCTAAAAACGATATAGGACTTTCATGTGATACATACATACATATATTATAGCATATAAAATACGTTTATCAAGTAAATATATATATATGGCATTTGGTATAAAATTTAATTTTAATTCGATTATTGGTGGTATAACTTCCCGGTTAAAAACTTTAGTACCTATCAATATTCCTAATATCGGGTCGCTAGCTAAAGGTGGTTTAATCAATGGTATTACAGGTCAAATTAAAGGTCAATTAACTACAATGATAAACGACGCTGTTGGGTTTAATATTGCTAGTAAGATCGGTAGTCTTGGGTCATCATTAGCTGGTTTATCAACCGCGTCTGTATTTGGTTTAGTATCTACTGAATTAGTTAACCAGTTAAAGAATATTACTTCTCAATATACCGATATATTTAACAATATTAATTTAACAGATTTAAACATTACTGATGTAGTTACAAGTCAAATATCTAATATTGAGGATAAAATTACTACTGAATTGCAAGCTGGTTTAATCGTAGGTAAATCTTCAATTGAAACTATTGCATCTGTAAGTAATATATCAAATGCAAATTTAAGAGATTTTACTTTTAACCCACAAAAAAAATTAGATTTTGTAAATTCTTTATCTACATCCCAACTCGAACGTATAAATTTTTTAACATTTAATGCTACTAGTGAATTTAATACATTTAAACAAGAAACGACTCTTCTTAATAATACCTTACAACCACCGGTATCGAATCCTTTTAATTTATCATTAGATTCAGCACCGATACCAGCTCCGTTTGAAGTTGATGTTTTAAAGGAATATAAAGAAAGGTTAAATAATGTAGATGCTAATTCAAATATAGTCAAAAAATCTAACATTAATATAACTAAAAGAAATCAAAAAGAAATATCTACTGTTAATAATCTTCTAGAAATACGTGAACAAGATAAACCAGCAGCCCTAACTCTAGATGAAGTTAAAGATATACCAAATAAAGGGTTCCCGGGTAGATTTTTATTATATAAAAATATAAATGATCTTAGATATTCAGATACATTTGGGTCTATAGACTCAATTGAAGTTAAATTTATTTTTTTTAAAGCTGGTTACGCTATGCAAGATAATCGATACCCAGAAATTTCTGGAACCCGTTATAAATACCAACAAGATTTAAAAGCTGCAGGTAGAATAGTGACAGCATCAACGTTTAAGTTACTTGAAGAGACTTTGTAAGTATTAAATTGAGATTAAAAAATAATTTGTTAAATAATAATAATGAAAGAGTATAATAGTATATATTTAGGAATAGTTATTCAGAATAATGATCCTGAAAAACGAGGTCGTGTTAAAGTTTTTGTACCACATATTTCACCTACAATATATAACGGTTGGGTAGAAAGTAACGTTGATAAGAATTTTAGTTTTATTGGTCTTAATATCAATTCAAGTATAACACCTATATTAGAAAATCTCAAAGCTGTATTACCATGGGCTGAAACATCAGCTCCATTAACGAGTGAAAATGCATCTGGTAGATTTAATAATTTCTCTTTACAAGCTACTGTTTCTGATACAAATATATATAGTAATTTATCAGCAGCAGATTCATCATCATCAGGTGAACTATATGATGAAAGTTTATTTCGTCTAACAGATGCCTTTGCAGTAAGTGGTAATAACGTTAATAATCCAAACCCATACAGCTATATGTATAAACCAAATACATATTCTAATAAAGCAAAAGGTTCGTTTGGTATACCATCTGTCGGTGCTCACGTATATACTTTTTTTAGAGATGGTAATCCGCAATTTCCTGTATTAATAGGAGCAACTTACGGTAAAGATGACTGGCAAGGTATATATGATAATGAAGTAGATTACCCAGGTAAGTTTGAAAATGCTAGTCAAGGTATAACTGAAATGGATCATAATGTTCAGACGTACCGTAACAAGTATGTACTTAACCAAAAAGGTGGTACATTAGAAATATCTAACACTGACTTCAATGAAAAGGTAAAGTTGACTCAATATTCTGGATCATTTAAAGAAATGAATAATAATGCTAATATTGAGCTAGCTACTAAAAATGCTCAACGATTAGTTTTAAATGATAGTTATGATACAGTTAAGGGTTTCAAAAATGAATATACTGGTAAATCATTAGATGAAATAGTCTTTAGAGATAAATACAAAAAAGTAGGTAATATAAATAACTACGAAACTGTTAATGAGTGGAAAGAAATATATAGTACCATACAGGATCAGAAGCAATTATTTGATACACAAAGAGCGCAAGCTAATAATATTATTAACTCCGATGGAGCTGTAATCATAAAGCGTAATAGTGTAAAACAAATTAGATCTGGTACATTTGCAGAATTTAATGTTACTAGTGCGAGGAATAAAAATAATGCTTTAATGAACTCAAATCCACTTTCAGGGTCAGGGATTGCAGCTGATACCAATATATCAACCGAAGCAAATGAACCCTTTTATGATGGTATATTAAAAACGCTCGGTACATCACCACCTCAACCGTTAGCTCCGGTTAATTTTCAGCAATCAACAGATCCTGAAAATTGGAAGAAAGAGACAGGTAATGTATTTCCATTCGGTGATGGATTGAGTATGTCATCTGAAGGTGGTCAATGGTCTCCTGATACTACAAAAAAGAATTTAGTTGCTACTATTACTGAAAAAATAGACAAAATGATGCAATTAGAAAAAGATTTTGGTAAGGGAGGTAGTGAGATAATTGAAATTGCAAAACATAAGTTAGAAACAATTGGGACGGTTATGAACGATTCCGGTAGTATTAAATATGATGCTATTGGTAAATTATTATCTAATGAAGTTGTTGTAGGTAGTGATGGTGTATATACAAATAAAGATAGTGGTCCTTTACTCGAGTATGTTGATGTTCAGGAAATGCCAGGTGGTACATATACATTGAACGTATGTAATAAATTTAATGTAATGGTAGGTGCAGGTGGTTTAAATTTAAAGAGTTACGGCCCTACTAATCTTACAGGTTCAATAACTAACATCGCAGGTCAGCAAGTTAATATAGGTTCAGATAATGAAGTTAATATAGATGCAAAGGTTATTAATATTTCTGCAGAGATTCTCAAACTCAGAAATAAAAGACAAAGACAAATATTAGTAGAAAGTAGCTTAGGTGTTTCATCAAATGTCGTTGTTGGTGGTGGTCTACATGTAGAAGGTGAAGTATATGTACAGCATATATCAGCACCAATAGAGTATCAAGTAACAGAACCAACTAAAGTTCTTGCGGAACCAGTACCAGGTGCTCTTTTCGGTTATATACCAATTGGTACAATATTAGGATATGTAGGTGGTGGTGGGTCGAGTGCGGGAGCCCCTGTAGTAAATACAGCAGCTCTTCCAGTATATGGTGGAACAACGGCGGGTATCGCAACAATACCCGGGCCTGGAATCGCGCTACCGACACCAGATACAATAGAAACATACCCACATACACACGCATTTAGAAATTTACCACTTACATTATATGAAGGTAATGAAGATGTAAGAAATGCTGCAGCTAATAGTGGGATTAATACAGGTAGTGCAGTGGTTGCAACTGCTCAGCAGAATACTTTAAAGTCAGCAAACAACGCTAAATTAAATTAAATTGATGTAATGGTTTTTATTAGATTATCTAATAAATCTAATAAATATAAACATATATATGGACTCCAGAGAAAAAACTCGTCTCGATAGAATTGAAGAAAAGATTGATAAGATGGCAGAAGCTGTTGTATCTTTAGCCCGTGCTGAAGAAAAAATTCTTAGTCTCAACACTACAACGCATACTATATTAAAGAGGCTTGTTGAGTATGAGACTCGTATGAGAGAAGTTGAACAAAAAGCAGCTGAATCAGAATCAAAACTTAAATCAATTACAGCATTTATATGGACTATAGTTACAGCTGTAACGGCGGCTATAGTCAGTGGGATTGCTTGGTTTAACGGTAGTAATTAATATTATTTTTTAGGTAAACTACTAACCCATTTTGATCTATAGTTTTTCGTCCACAAAAAAACCGCTTTATTCTCTCCAATATCGCGGCCTACCTTTTCTGATTCAATCCATTTCAATTTTTCGATCTCTTGCTGTTCTTGCTTAAGAAATCGGTAATAGCTTGAATTACTAAAATTGATATCAGACATTACATTAGTATTTAATCTATTTCGATACATAAAATATACAATCATCATGGTTAAACTGCATGTAGCACCAAATATATAATTTGTTAATAATATAACATTAATGCCTATTGTATCTATAGTATATATGCAGGCGCAAATATATCCAGCTAAAGATAGTATAAAGAGTGATATACTTATATCATCCACTCGTTTTGTTCGTATAGACTTTGCGATCTGTGGAATATAACAGATCGCAAAACATATAGTATACACCCAACCTATAAGTTCCATCTACGTTTATTCAACATCTTCCGGTAGTATTAGATCAATCTCTTCTAAAGTCAATCCTTCTTGTTCGATAAACTCTAATACATCTGCTTCAGTGTCAGCAACAAAGAGATGATGAACTGTCATAACATTAACATAACCTTGCATAATTTCTTCGTGTATCTTAGTCACATTATTGTATATAACACCATACTCACCTTCTTGTATAATGATATTATTAATTGATTCGTGGTGTAAAGTGTGTGACATATTATAATAGTATTGTATCGAATCCTTTGCTAACAAGTGCAGTTTTAGCTTCTCCGACTGTTACACCGAAAGTAGGATCATTCAGCGATGCGTTTGGGTCGATCAGTTCATTATCACCAATAGAGTTTCCATTATCATTCATTCGAATATAACCGTTTATTATTGCAGGTTTATTATCTACAACATATGCTATATAAAATGCTAAGAGAGCACGAATAATATCGGCCTTTGGTATATTATTATTATTATGTATACGAAAGTTCGCTAATCCGGTATCATCAACAGCTGGGGTTGTAGGTGCATATACAACAAACGGGTCAGCTATTGAAGTAAAAGAGTTATTCTGACCGTAAAACCTTAATAATCTTTGTCTAATATTTCCAAATCGCAAACTTGGAATACTACCACTAAAATTGCAACTGTCAAAATTAAGTCCATTCGCGTTGCGGCCGAAATCACTATTTAGAACTGTTCCCGAAAGATTCGAATTGCCAGCCACACTAAATTGTGCTAAGCCAGGTGGAAGTCTTCTCTCGTCATTGCTCCCGCGTGGAATTTGACCAGTGATACCGCTATTTCCTAGTAGCAGTTGAATTAAAGTATCAGGTAAATTATCAGGAATTGCACCTAAACTCACTGTACTATCCTGTAAATACAATCGCTTTAAAACAGGATAATTGCTTGTATCTGGAAAAGAACTAAGAGCATTACCTTTTAATTCTATGTTATCAAGTGTAGTCTTTCCAGTTGGATTAGTGTCTATAAAATTCTCAACGCCGTTATAATTACAATAAAACTCAGTAAGATTATTATATTCAGTAATATCTATTGTACCACCAAGCTTAGGGTTCGAAGCTCCTACATCAATAAATGTAATATTTTGAGGTGATGTTAAAGTTATTACCATTATAATTATTTATTAGGTAGCTGAAGTAATAATACCATTGGTAACAATAATTGATGTACAACCAGCAATATTACCGGTAAACCCGTCACCGGCATGTAGAGAGCCTTGAGCACTTAAATTATTGACGAACGTTGTATTAGATAAACTTGATGTTAAATTACTACCGATGATAAACGATTTCTCATGATCTGGAAGTATTGTACTACATGTACCACCTAAAATCGCGGAGTAGTCAGCGCAAGCTTCGTTAAATCTACCACCTCCAACGTTAGATTCTATACCGCAAGCTTTATTTTGAAACCCACCTGCTACATTTGATTGGTAACCTTTAGCCTGATTAAGTTGACCACCTGCTACGTTGGAAATAAAGCCGCAAGCTTGGTTACCTCTACCACCAGCTACGTTAGAGGCATTGCAGTTAGCTTTATTTTGAAATCCACCTGCTATGTTAGAGTGACCGCTTTCAGCGCAGTTAAGGTAACCACCAGCTACGTTAGAGCAACCACCATTAGCCTGATTAAGTTCACCACCAGCTACCGTAGATACCGGACTGGAAGCTTCGTTACATCTACCACCGCCTATATTAGAGCTATCGCCACTAGCTAAATTATTACAGCCACCAGCTATATTAGAGTATGCAGCAAACGAATCGGTTGTATTAGCACTACCACCAGCAACATTAGTATAATTACCTTTAGCTTGGTTATATACACCACCTAATACTGCTGCAAAATCGCCAGTGGCTGTATTATTATTACCGCCAATAATCTTACCTGTAGCTGTTAATGATGCTACTTGTATACTATTAGTAGTTGTATTATCTACAGTTGTAACTTGCTGTAAGTCTATATTATCGATTGAACCACTTAAGAACGTTACATCTGCATTTGTATCATCAATTGAACCACTTAAGAACGTTACATCTGCATTTGTATTATCGATTGAACCACTTAAGAACGTTACATCTGCATTTGTATTATCGATTGAACCAGATAAGAAATCGACATCTGCATTTGTATCATCAATTGAACCACTTAAGAACGTTACATCTGCATTTGTATTATCGATTGAACCAGATAAGAAATCGACATCTGCATTTGTATTATCGATTGAACCAGATAAGAAATCGACATCTGCATTTGTATTATCGATCGAGCCTGATAAGAAATCGACATCTGCATTTGTATCATCGATTGAACCAGATAAGAAATCGACATCTGCATTAGTATTATCGATCGAGCCTGATAAGAATGTTACATCTAATTCTAAATTATCGATAGCAGCTCCATCAGCTGCAATATCTCTACCATCAACTAAACCATCGATATTTAAATTACCAGATAAATTAATATTTTCAGTAACTGTTAAGTCACCGCTTATAGAAACATTACCTGTTACACTAAAACCTGATAACTCATATTCCTTGATATCAATATACGTAGTAAAGCTCGATGTTGCATATATTGCTGTAGCTGATAAAATATCTGTATTGATTGTATCACTTACCTGTAAATTACCGTTAATTGTTAAATCACCATTCATTACACCGCCATTAGCGTATTGAACAGCAACGGAACCACCACCTGATGACATTTCAACTAAACGCTTAATTGAAGTCATTTCATTCTTAAATCGATTACTTATATCTGTTTTAATTTCAGATGTAAATTTTAACATATCAGGTGAATTTTTCTTTTCAGATAATAATAACGGTTTTACATCTTCTTTTAAAATATTCTGATTTGCATTTATTTTTATACTATCAAACTTATTTTCTAAGATTGTATATTTTTCATGACTTTCACTTAAAATATTCTGATTAGTTGTTTTGATCTGCTCTTTAATATAATGCTTAACATTATCAATACTATTTTTTGTATTTTCAACAATACTATTTTTTGTATTGTTTATATCTATCTGAATTTTACCATAAATGGTATCTACATCTTCTTTAGTAGTTTTTCTAATACTATTAAGCTTCTTTTCTAAAAGCTTAATTTGAGTTTTACGTTCTACATCATTACCGCTAAACGCTTTATACTTTTCATCGATACTATTTTTTGTATTGTTTATATCTATCTGAATTTTATCATAAATGAAATCTACATCTTCTTTAGTGGTTTCTCTAATACTATTAAGCTTCTTTTCTAAAAGCTTAATTTGAGTTTTACGTTCTACATCATTACCGCTAAACGCTTTATACTTTTCATCGATACTATTTTTTATACTGTCAAGCTTTGTACCTAAAACTAACTTAACTTGTTTGTTAATTTGTTTTTTATCTTCATTAATGGTAAACTGCTTAGCTTGTTGCTTACTACTTTTAATAATTTCTTTCGAATAATTTTCTATACTATTTTTATTATTTGATGTTTGTTCTACAATATTATTATATTGAATTTTAGACTTTTCTAAACCTAACGTTTTACTATTGAAATATATACCGTTGTTTACATCTTCCACTAAAATAGCTTTACAAGTGCGTTTATGGTTATCTACAAACAATTCAAATTGAACTAAAGGTAAATTATTAACTTCATCAATTTTTTCAACGAGTATCTTTTTACCATTTATTGTACATTCAAATACATCAAAAAATACTTCTGTTTTATTTGATACAACTAAAACGTTTTGTTTATCGTTCGTTATTTCTGGTATTATATCAACTCCAGAAATTTTATATTTTTTTTCTATATTAATCATTAGGTAATATTATTTATATATTAATATACTTATTTAAGGTAGACTTAAGTTCTTTACCGATAATTATACCTTTTAACCTATCCAACTCAACATTATTTTTAGCAATAATTGTTGTTGGTATAGATCTAATGTCATATTTTTTTGCTATATCAGCATCATCATCTATATCTACTTCCTTTACAGTTATATCAGAGTATTCAGATATAACATCATCAAAAATAATTTTATATGTCTTGCAAGGACCGCACCATTTTGCTGAGAATTTAATAATTTCCATATACCAATATTTAGTTAATATATGAAAAATATCAATTTTTAAAACGCTAAAACCCACCATCCATCCCCTATTTAGCGTTTAGTTATGCTCCGGCCTATTTTTATTTAAGCCGGGTACCTATTTTTTACATCATACCCATAGGGTTCATCGGAGCTGGAGCTTCTTGTTTATCTGAAGGGTTATCAACGATAAGACACTCTGTCGTTAATAACATTCCCGCTACAGAGCCTGCATTCTGCAATGCGCAAAGCGTTACTTTCGTCGGGTCGATGATACCAGCTTCGAGTAAGTCTACATATTCATCAGTAGCTACATTATAACCTAATTTACTTTCATAGATCTTTAATATAACTTGAGATGCATCTACACCAGCATTTTCACATAACTGACGAATAGGCGCTTCAACTGACTTTTCAACTAAACGAGCTCCAAGAGCTTCATCACCTTCAAGGTTACCAGCAACATCTGCAATTGCACATTTTGCTTGCAATAAAGCAGTACCCCCACCAGGTACAATACCTTCTTCAATTGCTGCTCTTGTGGCTGCTAATGCATCATCAACTCTATCCTTCTTCTCTTTCATTTCAGGTTCAGTCTGAGCACCGACACTAATAACACCGATACCACCTGATAATTTAGCTAGACGCTGTTGGTTCTGATCACGATCAAAATCAGAGCCACCTTCTGCAATAAGACTTCTTAATACATCGACTCTTGCAGCAATTTCAGCTGTTGAACCTTTACCTTCAACAATTGTAGTAGCTTCTTTTGTAACTGTAACTTTCTTAGCTTGTCCAAGATTTTCAAGCTTAACGTTTTCAAGCTTTAAAGTATCATC
>Ga0208134_1000638_pt1 | contig 22702 bp, 29 predicted proteins | sample VirMetDEL_Mar_31_FD_184515 | JGI IMG/M metagenome (GOLD analysis project Ga0208134, IMG submission 184515) | Aqueous microbial communities from the Delaware River and Bay under freshwater to marine salinity gradient to study organic matter... | ecosystem: Environmental > Aquatic > Marine >... | reverse complement strand
CGTGTTACTTCTCTATTGATACCGGGTTTAAATACTAACTTCTTTAGAGCCATAATCCACCTACATACTTTCGCCAAAGATAGGAGGTAGTGTAGTGACTTCTATAGCTACATGCTGCTTTAGATTCAATGACGCACCGCAATCAGAACAAGTATCTGCTTCAAGTTCGGCTTCATCAAGATCATATCCACAGTGTGCACACACAACGTGCACCGTATGCTTTGGTTCTACACCGCTTTCAGTATCTCTAGCTTCTACGGTAGTTTTCATACTACACCACCAATTCAAAGTGAGGGCCGTCAATAAAAGGCCGTTTGCCTTGACTACGACGTAGGTCTACGTACGCATTCATAGCTTCTTCCATTGTACCATCCCACTCGCGGATGTCTGGGATATGCCATGCGGCACCCCAACGAACTCCAACTCCAGCAGCTTTAGCGCCCTCTTTCATGGCATCTGCAAGATCATCATATAAATTTAATTCCCACGAACCTCTCGACCCAATATAGGCCATAAGGTCTACAGCGTGACCGCCAATGTGCTTAGATTTCATGGTTTTACTTGCGCCTTTAGCAACAAGTTCTCGTTGTTCTTCAATGGTTCGGAGACCACAAATTACACCAAAATCGACTTTTGTAACGGCAATAGCATAGTCAACGACTGCGATTAGTCCAACATCTACACCCTCCAACCTGTCTCGACTACGTTGTGATAACTTAAAACTCATTTTGCTACGCCTTTCGTTTTCTCGAATGATCTGAGACCGCCCAGACCCAACATGCCCATTAATACGGGCATCATCACACTCATATCGGCCTGTGGAACTTCCACTCCAAATCCGGCTGCTATGGGGGATATTAAAAAATTGACGGCTAAACCAAGCACACAAACGTGCCCACATAAGGGCCTCCAAGACGATTGAAAGAAGTTACCTTTAGCATCAGCGGTATTTAACGCAATTTGCGCTAGAGCAATTTCCTGCCCATGTTTTTCCGCCATAGTCCCAATTTCATGGGCGAGCTTAGCTTTCTGGTCTTTATCTTCAATAAACTTGTCTAACAGTCCTGAAACAGGACCTATAAGTTGCTGTAGCATAAATAGCCTCCTATCTCTTTGTTAACCCATTTTTGATAAGATGGCTACTAGCATTGCTATTATGGTACCAGCCGCACCGATCAGGATTGTTTCCAAGCGTTTAATCCGAGTAAATACCTCTTTAAATTGGATATGTACCTCGGTCTCCAGCTTGGTCACTCTAGGCTCAATTTCGTCTATGCGACGATGGGCATCTCGAACAGTGCGGCTCATAATACATCTTACTCACTTACTTCTTTGGGTTCAGGGTTTTCTAACGACTGCGCCAGCATATTAGCAAATGCTTCACGACCGACATTAAGTTGATCCATATTGAACTGAGCTGAACCCATTTTTCGTTCGAGGTCAGCAAGATGGTTTACCATCGTCTTCTGCTGTTCAGTCATTTCTTCTACAAAGTATTCTTTGTCGTTAACTGTGATTGGGGTCTTTTTGTCTTTTCCCATCATAAGTCTCCTTGGTTTAAGTTAAATTACCACGGTAGTGGTTCTTGAGTAGGCGAAACAGGTGGATTCTTTTCAGAGTCAATCTGTCCTGCCACACACGCTTCCCAGTTGGATTTTCCGTCTTCACCCATTTGCTCCCATATCCAGCCTAAAACTTCAGATTCGGTAAGGTTTGCATACGGGACAAAATCGTCACCCTGTTGGTCAGGGAATGCTTGAATCCCATTAATTTCTCCAGAATAATCGCCATCAACGCCCGTGCATAGCCACTGCGCATCAACAACGAAATCTGGTTGTGGGGTTTGTAGTACGGACATGTTTGTCACTGTCCAAGTGTAGGTTATAGCCATTTCATTTCTCCTTTAATTAGCCACAGTAAAGTACGCAGGATACAAGTTTTTCAGCAACGGTGCTGTCTCCTATTGTTACTTTACCAATTGTTTTACTTCTAATAATGTCATCAGATTGTACGACCGCCGTACCGTCACCGTTACTTTCGAGCAGATCGCCTTTGCTGCAAGCTCCTGTCACTCGAACAGAGCCAATACCAACAGACACAACCATAACTTTTTCGTCGTCATCGAACATATCTACCACACCGTAGACGCAAGCATCCCCCGCAGAACTAGAAACCTGCACTTTAGCGTGATCTAGTCTTGGCTGACCTGCTTTTGGGGAGCTAGTAGGATAAACATCAAGCTCATCTATTGTACTAACAACAGTGCCTTTTGGAGTATTTGCGGGTATACCAGATGATTCGTGCCGACCCGCAAAACCATTATAACTTACGGTGCTTCCGCTTACAGAAATATTGCCTTCATTACTGTCGTCTTGGAAAAATTGAACAAGCGTACCATCATTAGCGATACGATTAATTTCAAGCGGCGTACCACTGTTTCTTGAACATTGTAACGTGCCGCCATCATTTGTTCGTATTGTTACACCAGCGTTTTGGCGACTAAAGCTGGCGACATTGCCCGGACTGCTTGTGATGTTTCCGTCACTGTTTATCATCAGCCGAGGATTACCAGCACCATCTGCTAAGATAATATTATTGCTTGAGGTGCGAATGTCTACGCCACCAGAGTTACCACCAAAACCTCCAAGAATAGTGTTATTGGCTCCGGTAGTTACATAGTAGCCTGCAAATTGCCCAATAAAGGTGTTTGCCGCAGAGCCAGCAACTACGCTTTCATGCCCCGCCTTATCGCCAACAAAGGTATTGTATGTACCCGATACATTCTTAACCCCAGCACTAAGACCAATCGCCACGTTATTAACACCTGTGGTGTTAGCGGATAATGTTGAATACCCGATAGCTACGTTATTATTTCCGGTCGTATTTGCCTCTAAAGACCCCGGACCAAAGGCGCTATTGTAAGACCCAGAAGTGTTAAACCTCATTGCAGCATTCCGACTGCCGGGGTGATAAGTGCCGACAGCAGTGTTTCCTATGCCCCCATTAGTTGTGCGTAATACTTGTGCGCCTACAGCGGTGTTGCCCGTGTAAGTGGTATTTGTGTGTAAAGCCTCAAAACCCACGGCGGTGTTGTAATCTGCCGTAGTATTGCCGGTCATCGCCCTGCTTCCTAGAGCCGTGTTGGAAGCACCGGTCGTATTGTCGGATAAGCTCCAATACCCCAAGGCGGCGTTGTCTGCGCCTGTTGTATTCGCATCAGCAGAAATCCTGCCAACAAAAGTATTTTGCGCTCCGGTATTGTTTGAATAACCTGCCGCTTGACCAACAAAGGTATTGTTTTCAGCAGTTGAGTTTGAATAACCCGCTAGATAACCCACAGCCGTGTTGTTGGCACCGGTCGTGTTGGCATATAAGGTACTTGATCCCACACTCGTGTTGGATGAGCCTGTGGTTGTACTTAATCCAGAAGATGCTCCGACATTGGTGTTGTTTGTAGCGGTCGTAATATTTTGAGCCGCTTTACTACCTATCGCAGTAAGAGTGTTAGTGCTGGCTCCAGAAACACTACCAAATCCTGCACGATAACCCAGTACCGTGTTGTTTTGGCCGGTCACGTTATAATAAAGGGACTGAAATCCAACCGCTGTATTGAACGAATACGAATTATTCATGACCTGATTTGACATGGCCTGTGTGCCAAGAACAGTTGTTCCAAGGCCAAGTAAATCGCTCGTCAAAGCGCCATTACCAACGACTACGTTGTTTCCGCCGGTCGTAAGCGCGTCACCAGCCAAACTACCCACTATAGTGTTTTGAATGGCAGTCGTCATGTTAAGGCCAGCATTATGGCCTATAGCAGTGTGATAGCCCGTGGCTCCAGCATTTAAGTCTCTAGCCGCGTTAGTACCTACGGCTACGTTACCGCCATGCGCATCTTCTGTCGTTAAAGCGTTATACCCTATAGCTACGTTGGAGCCGCCGGTCGTCAAAGCGTCACCCGCAAGATAACCTATGGCTACGTTTGCACTACCTGTCGTATTTTGCGCTAAAGCCAAATGACCCACTGCGGTGTTAAAAGATGCGGTAGTGTTTTCTCCAAGGGCGGAGTAACCGATGGCGACATTACTAGAACCCGTTGTGTTTGCATCAAGTGCAATAAAGCCGACAGCAACGTTGTTGGAAGCGGTTGTAGCAGCGTCCAGTGCCAAATAACCAAGGGCAACGTTACTGCTACCAGTGGTGTTGTTTCGCAGCGAACCGTAGCCCATAGCGATGTTATTAGAGCCAGTGGTGTTGTCCTCCATGGCCCTTCTACCCACTGCGGTATTAGTTTCACCCGTCGTGTTGGTTAGCAGGGCATCGACACCTATCGCAGTGTTCGAGCCTCCGGTGGTGTTGGCATGTAATGCTCTATAGCCAAGCGCCGCATTATTTGTGCCTGTACTATTAACGTATAGGGCCTGATAACCAACAGCGGTGTTGTTGCTTGCTGTTGTATTTCCAGCTAACGAATCATACCCAACAGCCGTGTTATAGCTTCCTGAGCTATTTGCGTACATAGCCGCACGACCCAGTACGGTATTTCTTTCACCGCTGGTATTTATAGCTAGTGCGTAGTTACCGACAACAGTGTTGTAATTTGCTGTCGTGGTGTTGAGGCCGCTGTACGATCCAATAAATGTGTTATGTGCGCCGGTAGTTAGAGCGGTTCCCGCTTGAGTTCCAAACGCTACATTCTGTTCACCTGTAGTGGTTGCGCCTAATGCAAGGTGCCCCACCGCAACATTGCCTGATGCAGTAGTGTTAGCATCTAAGGCTCCTTGTCCAATAGCAATGTTACGACTACCAGATGTAAATTTTTGCCCTGCATATCTACCAATAGCGATATTATTAGAACCTGTTACGGCTGTTCCATCTCCTGCCATAGCACCAAGACCGATGGCTATGTTTGCTGAACCTGTAGTAATACCGTTGACAGTAGAGGCATTAGAAGAGCCTGCATACACACCGAGCATTACGTTCTCAGAACCAGTAGTAACACTCATTCCTGCTTCAACACCTACCGCAACATTTTCTGCGCCTGTAGTGCTTGTGGTTAAAGCATTATAACCCACCGCTGTGTTGTTGTTGGCGGTGGTGGCGGCGTCTCCTGCAAGGCCGCCAATAAACGTGTTTTGGACACCTGTGGTTACTGCGGCTCCAGAGTTGTAGCCTACTGCGGTATTAAGAGCATTTGCCGCACTGCTGTTTGATTGTACGCCTAAAGCGTTCCAACCAATAGCTGTGCTGTACTGCCCTAATATTTCAGCGCCTAAAGCGGCAAATCCTAATGCTACGTTTCTATCTGAGTTAGTTAAGGCATCACCTGCAAGACCACCGATGAGGGTGTTTTCTGCGCCTGTGGTTACTGCATAACCAGCGTTATAGCCCAAAGCTGTATTGTAGGCATCGGTAGCACTAGTGTGATTAAGAGTTCTTAAAGCACTTCTACCAATTGCTGTGTTTTTAGAGGACTTAGTGTTTGTTTGTAACGCACCATCACCGACTGCAACTGTGTCATTAACGGTAAGCTGTGCTTGTCCTGCTTGGCCGACAATAACGTTATTACTGCCTGTGGTTTCTACTCCTCCTGCCGCGTACCCAAGTAAGGTGTTGCCTGCTCCTGTTGTAATACCAGAACCCGTAGAACTGCCAAGAATCGTGTTTAGTGTGCCAGTCGTTATAGCATCTCCTGCTAAAGCACCCACGGCTACGTTTTGAGAACCTGTGGTGTTTGCGGCTAAAGCACTTCTACCAATAGCCGTATTGTTTGCCCCAGTGGTATTTATGTACAGTGCAGACGAACCTATTCCTGTATTATTATCTGCCGTTGTATTATTACCAAGAGCATCTGCCCCAAGGGCCGTGTTATGTGCCCCAGTTGTATTATCTGTTAAAGAAGATGTACCGACAGAAGTATTATAATCCGCTGTGGTGTTTGCAAAAAGCGATTGATACCCCACAGCAGTGTTGTTACTTGCGGTGGTGTTGCCCATCAAAGATTGGAAACCCAACCCTGTGTTATTTGATCCGGTTGTATTACCGTAAAGAGCATATCTACCAAAGGCAGAAAGGTTGTCGCCTGTAGTGTTGGAAGTTGCAGCTACGTTTCCAACAGCGGTATTGGAATCTCCTGAAGTATTAGCCGTTAAAGCAGCACTACCAATCGCGGTATTACTAGCACCGCTTGATAAGCTATCTAAAGCGGTATCACCTAAAGCTACGTTACCTGCATTAGTAGGATAGTTACCATCCAGCTTGATTGTGCCGGTAGCAGTTATTCCACTATCTTTAAGCACAACACCATCAATAGTCACACCACCAGCAGAAGTAATTTCACTGATCGTATCGACATTAAGGCCACCAGTTGCAGTAGTTGCACCCGTTACTCCAAGTGTTCCTGCTACAGCAGTGTTACCATTCGATGCGGTAACAGTAAATTTGTCAGTATTTACATCAAAATTACCGTCAACACCAAAGTTGCCAGTAACATCAATACCACCTGTAAGAACAATATTCCCACCAACAGTGGCATTACCCGATAGAAACAAGTTGCGGGGGCGTGTAGCACCCGTTGCGCCTATATCGTAAGTATTATCGGTAAACAGAAGATGTGACGTAATTGTACTGTTAACAGTCAACGTATCTGACGCGGCATCACCAATCGTGGTATTACCAGAAATAGTCAAATCGGTCGCTGAAATAGAACCCGTCAGTGTTGGTGACGAGATAGTAGGCCCTGTCAGGGTCTTGTTCGTAAGTGTTTCTGTACCCGCAAGCGTAGCTAATGTGCCTGTTGTAGGTAAAGTTACGTTAGTCGCACCTGTAGTTGTTAACGTAAGTGCATTCGCTCCAGCCGTTGTAAACGCCGCTGCGGTTGTTAAATTACCCGCAAGAGAGACTGTGTACCCACCAACAGATAGCGATTGGATATTTGTAGCGCCTTCTACGACGTTAGTACCGTCACAGAAAAGAAACATTGTTTTGCCGTTTGGTATCGCAATACCCGAGCCGCCAGAGGTTTTAAGCGTGGCGGCTTGTCCCGAAGCATTCTTAGCAATATAGATTTTAGCGGCTGTAGGGCATACCACAGTCGCTGCCCCAGTAAGATTTGATCCTGTATCGGTGAACTCTAGCATCGCACAACGCGATTCAGAGGTTGTACCATCAGCGGTAGTCAGCACATGGGAGTTACTCGACCACGTGTTAATGACTGCACGCCCGACAATGGCCTGCTCAATCATAGAAGTGATATTGTCGTTTACAACATCCCCCCATGTACCACTGAGTTCCCCTTGGACAGGAAGGGCTAGTTTAAGTGTCGAAGTGTACTGTGTTGTCATCTTTTAATCCTCACGCGGCTATATCTTGCCAATTAGGAGTCTGTCCTGTTGAAACATTACCCCAAGTTGGTGCTTGTGCGCCAGCAATATTTTGCCAATTGGGGTTTTGATTGTCATTTATGTCTCCCCAAACAAATACTGTACCTACCGCGCCTGCTGCATTTACACCTGTTACAGCTATATCTGAGTTAGCTGCAACTATTACACTACCGAGTTGTGTTTGTCCGTAGACTCCTGTTACATTTTCTACAATACCTAAACTTACAGAGACAGTTCCAATAGAACCTGTGACCGCAAGCCCAGATGCTGCGACGTTTGCGTCTCCTGTCGTGGAGACTGTGCCTAAAGCACTTGTAGCGCTTACCCCGACGGGGTAGATATTTGCTTCAGCAACAACAGTTACCGAACCTAAACCGCCTGTAGCGGATAAACCTGCGGGGGAGACAATTGCTCCTGCGCTTACAGTTACACTGCCAAGTGCACTTGTTCCTACATTGCCAGTTACCGCTATGTTAGCATCTGCGGAAACTGCTACTGTTCCTAACGCTGTTGTTGCTTCTAGTCCAGAGGGTTGAACTACAGCCCCTGCACTAACAGTCACGCTACCTAACGCGGACGTGCATGAAACACCTGTAACGGCTACATTAGCTGCCGCATCAACAACTACAGTGCCTAATGTTCCTGTGGCTGCAACCCCTGTTGGGAAGATATTTGCTTCCGCAACAACACTAACTGTACCTATTGCTGTTGTAGCTTCAAGCCCAGCAGGTTGAACCGTAGCGGCACCACTAACAGATACAGTACCAACCGCACCTGTCGCTGACGGCATCTGTACATCGGTACCCCACGCGGTACTGCCCCACCCACCAGCGGACCAACCTCCATAGGTTACAAGTACATCAGCCATCAGTCATCACGCTATTCGTATAATGGCGTTAGACGCATCAGCAGTAGGGAATTGGATAGTAAAATCACCTGCTGTTGATGTCTTGTCAGCTCCAAAATCAAGAACTGCCACAGCGGGATCACCGCCACCAGACTTATATATTAGTGCCCCACGTGCCGTAATTGTTGCTGTAGACCACGTAGTGTTTGCAAAATCTAAGAGCGCCGTAGTACCAGACGTTGTGGGAGCTACAACGGTTAACGTGTTACCACCCGCTGTATAACCTGTACCGGATACTTCGTTTGTTGTACTGTACGCTGTTGTTGCTGCACCCAGTGTTGCGGATGAGGTAAACAGTGCGATCTTAAACGTCTGAGACGTATTGGAACTAAAGTCCATTTCTCCATCAAGAAGTGCTTTCTTGAATGAAGTTACCATTGCTTGCGATATTGCCATTTTTTATCTCCTATTCTACTTTCATTCTAAACTGCCCAGAGCGATATGTATCTTCACGAAGTTTACCATCACCCAAAGTTTTAAGCAGTTTTAGCGATTGAACGTATAAACGCTCATAAAACTGCACTAAATCAGGCTCGCCTTTCATAAAGCGTATTGCCTCGATTAATGCCCCATTAAGTAACGCTGAATCAAACTCATCACCTAACCATGTAGTACCCGCTGTAACAATTGACTCAGGGTAGTACCCATAATGTAATTCCATTGTATACGCACTATCAGGAGTAGGCCCTAAAAGAAACGAATCATCGTCAAAATATGCGTAATGTTTTGGTAATCCTTGTGACGAAGCACTAGGATACGCCTCCCTAACAAAATTTACATCTTTATTGAGTAGGTAATGGTAGTCTCCAGCACTATCAACAACCGCTAGTGAATAGCTCCACAGGAAATCTGTAGGTGCACCAAGGTATTTGTTTCCTGAACTAAGCGTTCCTGTTACGTTTCTACGCAGGGCAGGAATTTGAACAGTGTTATATATCTTCTGTTCGGCTTGTTCAGTAAACATAGCGAGTTGTTCATCAGTGAAAGAGTTCTCAGTGATGTTCTCAATATTTGTTTTTAACTCGCTATAGTTCATAGTTTACCCCATTGGCCCGCGAGCCATAGTTCCTTTTGTAGCCGCACCTGTACCACGGATTTTTACTCCCGTAGTTTTAACGCCAGTCATGTTAGGCTTTGGTGCGTGTTTACATGGGTACACACCTTTGTCTTTTTCGACTTTGACTTTTTTCATTCCAAATACATTCATTTTACTACTCCTACGTAATGTTTACGGTAACTTGCCCTAAATAGCTAGTCCCAACTAACGAATTGGGGCTAAGCCCAAACGGATCAAGTCCTCCGCCTACTGGGTTCCATCCCCATTGGATGTCCCTACTACTATATGGCCCAGCTTCACCAATACTTGTATCTATTCTAGGGTCTCGTATAGCCTGCGGATCATCTACAGGATATTCTCCTAGTTTAAGTTGCGGTTGACTTGGATTCCAACACTCAGGACAGGCTTTAATGTCTGTGTCCCGCCCTTTAACCACGAGGTTACGCAACTCTTTAAGTTTGTACTGAAACCCACAAACGTCGCATAAAGCAATGGCTTTCTTAGCAGATGCAAACCTAGCGCCCATTTTATAACCTACCTATTTTAGGCACAAAACGCGCAGAAGTTTTTTCACGGTCTTCTTGCGCAGCTAGGGCAAATTGTTCGTCATAAATCTGTTTTAACATACCCACACGTTCAATAAGCTCTGGGTCTTTCATAGCAATATAATACGCTAACCCCGCAACCATACAGGGGAAAAATCTAAAATTCATATCTGCGGTTTGTATGCCACTACCCGCGTCTTCAATACGACGCATACGCCAATAGACAAGCTGGTAGCTTTGCGTGCCGTCAGGAATAGGCCATACAGTAGCCGCAGGGACTTGTTCCCAATACACGGGAATGGCAGCGCCACCCACTGTATGTGCAACGGCTGTTGTGCCTTGCTGCCCTCTAAAACAGTTCTGTAAGACGTTACCGTCAATACTGCCATAGTTTATTATTTCGTCTTCAATCTTAACAAAACCTGCGGGTGGTAAGTCAGAGACACCGCTTAAAGTAATAGTAGTGTCTGTACTCGACGCTGTAGCCGCTAGTGTAATTCCTACAGGATAAGTTTGTCCGCTATTCCTGTGGATAAAAAGTTGTACTGGTCTACCTTGTGTTAACTTGTTAGGGATAGACGCGTAAGTGCTCACACTAATACGACTTATAGTAAGATCAGACTGTAACGAAGTATTACCCGCGCCCGTGCGTATTTGATGCTCCATTAAGTCAATGGTATCGTCAGGTAGAGCATATGTTGATTGCCCTTGCACGAGGTCAAGAGAGCCTTGCTCTATTGTCCACATGTTAATACCACGGTTTTGCCACTCAATCGTCATTAAGTTCATAGATCGACGAGCAGTACGTAGATCGTAGCCTGAACGCAACTCGCGGCCCGCACGTTCCCACGCTTCTTCAGCGATCTCCGTGAAGTCCATATTGAATGTAGTGGTACCTGATGTTGTCATGAGATTGCCCATTCTCCTGAGAAGAACGCGTCAACTTCTTTTAAAAGAGCTGCTTTACTCTTACGACGGTCCAACTCGATATTATACTTACGCATAAGTTTCTCAAGTTGTGTTTTGGACATGTTCGAGTAGTCAGGGACTTTAGGAGTCGCTGCTTTCTTAGGTTTTTTGGCAGGTGTAGATTTGACACCCATAGATACGAGCTTAGCCTCGGCCTGTGCTTTAGTCATCAGGTCATAGACTTTAATGTCGTAGGTGTCATCAGCTTGTTTAACACCTATTTGGTATACTGGCTCTCCTGTTGAGAACCTACCGTTTTGAAAAATCTCCATCACTTTTTCCCCTTACGTTTGGCTGGGGATACTCTACGCGGCTTACCCGCAGGTTGTCCCAAGCGTTTCTTTTCCGCTACCTTCTTACTCTTCTCAGAGCTAGACATCTCACCAGAAGTCTTAGGAGTCTTAGAAGAAACTCGTTTAGAAGGTCGGCAATAGGGGGTTCCTCGCCCATCTCCTTTCTTCCTACCACAAGCCTTTCCGGTGCTAACGTCTTTCCAGTCCTCTTTGAACCAGCGTTTTAATGCTGCTCCTTTGGCTGTTTTACGTATTTTACCACCAGACTTGTAGTATGTACGCATTACTTACCAGCCTTTTTCTTCCGGCATTTAGCAATAGCACCGGATGCGTATGCGGAAGGAAAGACTTTATAACTTGCCTTTACCTTCCTATAGCACGAATCTTTTACAGACCCGCCCTTTTTGTACCCGCATCCACTACTGCTTTTCTTATAGTAACTACGCATTATGCGCCCTTCATTGTTACCATTTTGGCTTTACGAACGCCTTGCTTAGCCATACCGCAACCGCGAACCTTACCGCCTTTTTTCATCATAGGCATAGCGCCACCTCTATCTTGGCCCATACCCATTGGGGCACGTTTTTTCTTTTTAGGGGGCATTGGACCGCCTGTCATAGGGTTTGGCCCTGCCATAACACCACCAGTGCCTTTAGGACTGGGTTTAGGGCCACCTTTTGGGCCACCACCTACATTAACGCCACTATCATCGTACGGGGCACGAGGGGCGGGCTTCTTCTTTTTCCTAGGGCCTGATTCAGGTACATTAGCCATCATCCCACCCATGTTATATTTCTTAGCTTTCATAAACTCTTCTCCTATATTTTGAGATACCCCAACTTTCTTAGCAAACTTGGGATTATTTGCTACTGCTGCCATAAACTTCTGCTGTTTCTTCGATTTAGCGGGCATCAGCAATTCCACTTCCGTAAACTCTTATTGATACGGCTATTTGGATCATTAGCCGTCTTAGAGCTTGTGTTACGCTTCTTCATACCTTTCATGCGAGCACAAAAGGACTTACGTCTGTTAGCAGCCTTAGAACCTTTTTTGAGTTTACTAGGTTTCGTGGTAACGGCAGTTTTTAACTTACTGCCGGGATTAGCCTTACGATAACTAGCAACACCTTTTTTGTTCAGGCCACCAGATTCACTCTTGCCTTCCTTACGAGTCCAAGCGGGCGACTTCTTAACCGAGCCTCCGCTTTTATAGTAAGACCGCATGACCTACTCCAGTATCAGAGTTATTTTGTTACCAGAACCAGTAAGTGCGGCAACAAAACAGCCTTCACGAGCTAATATACCATCTGCGGGTATATACACGTCGTTCCAGCCTACAGGTAATGTGAGGTCCAAAAGTATGTCCCCGCTAGCAGTTCCATTACGCAATTGGAACGTACATGCAGCGGCAGCGTTAACCAATACCCCTAATATGCGAGTACGGTTTGGGCCAACGAGAGCCGCAGTATCACCTTGCGAGAAGTTAAATGCGCGTACTAAATTAGCAGCCATGTTATCACCTCTCGTTTACGGTTGAATTGCAGTGTTAAACGCCTGTGCATACATTACAGTAATTACTGCACTACCCGCATTAGTAGCTGCGGAAGAAGTAACAGTTAAACGCTCGTCAGAAGTTCCTGTGTTACCCCAAGCAAGGGTTCCACCACCAGAAACACCAAGGGCCTTGATGCCTACGGTTGTTCCTGAAGCGAGAGCGTTAATGTATGTAGCAGCACCGCCAACAGTATCACCAACACTAATGTTAGTAGTAGCGTTAGCTGCAACAGCTAAATCAACAATAATGTTAACGATTTTAGAGTTAGCGGGAATGACCATATCGGTGACAACCGCAGCAAGTGCGCCGCCAGATAAGTCGGCTGTATAGGATTGGCACATGACAACGTAGCCGACGTTTGCTACGTCAGTACCTACTGTGGTGCCGTTAGTGTTACGAATGTTGCCAGCCCGGATAGGACCAGAAAATGTAGTAGTACCCATGTTAATCTCCTGTCTTGGGTTAGTCAGCTACGGTATGTAACTGTCAGGGATTGGTATCTTATAGCACAAAAAGTAATGGGGGGCAATAGTTGCCCCCCACACTAATTACGCACCGGGTGATCCGTAAATTCCTAGTGGGTCAGAAACCCCGAAGGAATAACGCTCACGAGCCTTATAGCGCGAGTTGCCCGTGTCAAAATCTGCATCCATAGATGTAGACATTGGAGTACGAACAAAGTGCTTCAGGCCGTTCGGCACATCAGTCATCAAGAACCAAGCATTGGTGTCTGTGAGGTAGTGGTTAACGGCATATCCTTCAGGGATAGAACCGTTGTTGCGAAGAGCGTTAATATCGTTATCCGCAGTACCTACACGACCATCAGTGTCCAACAGACGAGTTGCAACGAATTGCAGTGCTGGTGGAATGATTAGCTTCCGTGGCTGAGCAGCGATCAACAATCCTCGCTCATCTGTCCACTGGCTAATACCAATAACGGCGGCTTCAAGAGAAGTCTCGTTAAGGTCTGCCGCAACAGTTGGGCGGTTCGAGTTGCTGCCACCAGAAACAAGTGGATGCGCTGTTGAGAGCAATGACTGTCCGTCACCGTAAGTGGTGCCAGCAGCAAATCCATTGTTCAAAATAGACGCAGCTTTAACTTGCTTAGTGTACGCCATCGCACGAGCTAGGGCCTTTGTATAACGAGCAGACAGTGAGTCATACAAGTTATCTTCGATGGCTTCTTCAGTAATACTGAACCCCATCGCAACCGTCTCATGCACGTAACGTGCACTCCATGCTTCTTGAGCATTGTCATATTCGATGGCTGAGCCTTCGTCTTTGACAGGTGCTGCTGAGAAACCGGATAGCTTAGTTTCTTCCTCAAACGAGCGATCTGAGGATTCTGTTTCAAAAATTTGGGCGTGCTCTTCGCCGTATTTTGCATATTCCAACCCAAACAATGCGTTTAGACCGGGAAGTAGCTCTTTAAGGAGCTGGGCGCGTGAAATAGCCATTAGTTATCCCTCCTAGACGCCAGTGAGGTTGTTCATTTGATGCCCTGCGTTCCATTTAACGAGTGCCTCAGTGAACCCACCGGATGAGTTTTTGGTTTCCTCTACAAGTTCCACAATACGCAAAGGTAAAGTGTTCGTTGTAGCGGTCGTGTCGGAAATACCACATCGTGAATTTCCAGTAGCAGTATCGCCAGCGTTGTTGATCATTGCTACGTTTGCACCCAAATCAGTGATCGCTAGATCGCCAATTACTGGCGTAGCGCCAGCAGCGGATGAAAGTACAGCAACTTTAAACAACACATCAGTACCATCAGCGACGTAAGCCATGATGTCAGATGCAGCGGTGTTTGCTGGGTAGTATTGGCTGAATAACTGATAGCCCAGTGAGGGATCAGTATAAGTACAACCAAGAAATACACCAATAGGCGTCATTGCTGCGTCAGCAGTATCACGTTCTACGGTGCCTCCGGTAACAAGTTGTACAGCGTCACCATTAAAGATGTTCGTGTTATAACCACTCGCAATGCTATATTGACGAGTTACGCCCACGAAAGGTACGCCGCTTACAAGTTTAACCGGAACTAGCCCTGAAGGGCCACTTACAGTTGGGTAAGCCATGTTAAGCTCCTAATTTAAGTTCCGTTTCCGAAAGTGACCTTCGTCTTCCTGTCATTAAACAGGGGCATACGAGGATCATTTTCTCTCATGAGACTGTTGTCTACGGAGTGCATCTGGGAGTCTGTCTGCTGTTGATAATGTGCAGACCGCTCTTGAATTAATTCCGCTGGAGCTTTACAAAGCATCAAACCACCAATTACCACGTTGTCTTTGAACCGTTCATTTTCAACGGCAACCAATGTGATTTCTGGGTGATCTACTGCCTTTACAGGCTCCCAACCTTCTCTTATTTTTGAGGATACGTTAGTGGCATCTACTTGCCCTTGCGTGCTTACACGAACCCAATGAAATTCGTAACCCGGCTCGGGATTTGGAGATGGTAACACCTCGGGACGCGTCCAAGCCTTTTTGCGGATCGTTTTTTCTTGTGTTTCTAGTTCACGGTCAATTCTGTTCGTAGCCATTATTGTTTCCTCATATCTAGTGCAACCTGTTTGGCGTATTGTTCGGGAGTCAGTCCCAAGCGTTTAGAGAGCGTTAGTTGTGTTTGCGTTAGCCTAACTTTCTTAGGCGAAGTGCTCCGCGTAGCGGGTGCAACCACATTTGACTGCTTCTTCGGCTTTTCTACTTCCTCCCCCTCGAAATTCTCGGGGAATAACTGTCGCATACGAGAATCAATTCTCTCGTAGTAGTCATCACTCTGAGGGCTAACGCCCTCGTTGACAAGTTTATTATGCAACCCCAGCGCGTAACTTGTCATCTCTACGTCTTGGTTGAACCAGCCGTTCGCGTCTTGCCACGCTTGTGCTCGTTTATCAACCTCCACTGGCGGTGGGGTGGTTTCAGGTACCATTTTTACATTAGTTTCATCTTCTTGTAAAGCTGGTAACTTGAAATTATTTAACCTATCGGCCTTAATCTTGGCATTTGTTAGGTTTTCTTGTGCAGAAAGAACACCGTCTGAGTCTCCGGCTTCATACGCATCTTTATACTGCTTTTTAGCAGATTCTAGCTCAGATACTGCACTTCGCTTAGCTTGTTCAAGCAAAGCTGTTTGGTTTTTGTTTACGTTAGACTTGAGTTTTTTATTCTCTTCCACAAGTTGTTGAGATAGTTTCTCCAACTCTTCACGTTCACGGAAAGCCGCTTCTTTAGCACGGCGTTCGTCGTGATAGCCTTTACTAAAGTGCTGTATCCGTTTACGCACTTTCTCTGAATAGTCTTCCAACTCGTCATCAGTAACGTCTTCTGGGGGATCAGAGGGTTTACGATTGCGGTCAGCTTTCGGCGTATCGTCAACCACTTCAATTTCATATTCGTCGTCATCAGTATCCACTTCACTTTCAACGACAGGCTCAGATTTCTCAGCCTCGGCTTTAGCTTTCTTACCTCCAATGTCCACTTCGATAGCACTGGAACCCTCCACTTCGATGTCTTGTTTTGTTTTTGTCTCCTCATCAGGAAACTCGTATTCTACTTTTTGAAAAGGCATGATTTTTCTCCTATACAGCCATAATGCCACGAGGATCAGGGATTACAGCTTCCACAGAATCGTCGTTCATTAATCTAAATTCTTTCCCGTTAACTTTGAACCGTGTGCCTGTGTTCATACGAAACATCACATAGTCCCCTTCTTTACACCAAGGGCCTTCAGGGAAACGGTCTTTGTCTGAATAGGCGTCTGCCCCCATATCTATAACAATACCCATAATCGACATGATGTACTCTTTGTGCATCTGGTCAGTTGTTTTAAGCAGGGTACTGCCTTGGTAATATTCTTCGACATCGGGTAGGGCTATTAACAAACGGTAGCCAGAAGGTTTGGGCATTTGTGCTTCCCATTCCTCGTCGCTGACTTCACGTTTACTAGTTTCGGCAATAGGTTCAGCTTCTGCTGCTTCTGCTGCCATCTTAGCTTTTAGTGCATCAGGTACTTCAATAGTCTGAGTGTTATTCATCTTGATCATCCATATAATTACGCGAGAGGTCCTCAATGTGTTGCTTGCTGGCTTCGAGACCCCGAACTAAGCCAACAATCTCCTTGTATCCTGCGAAGTCTTTAGCAGACCCCCCAGCAAGAAAACTAGTTGCAGACGAAATATCTTCGTCGAGTTTTTGTTTAAGCACGTCAAAGACGGTTTTAGCCATTATTCACCTCGTTTAGGCTTGTCAGCCATCATCCTCGCAAGCTCCAAATCGAGCTTGTTGTTTTCTTGGCGACGATTTGCCGCCACGCGAACGCCTTCTTTCTTAGCGTCTAGTTCTAATTCTTGTTTATCCAACTTCAGCTTCTCCGCATCGAAGAGCGCATCAACCTGATTCTTCTGAGCTTTAAGCTGCAATTCGGCCTGTTTCATCTGTGCTTCTTGTTGATCCTTTGCGGCCTTGCGCTGTACTTCCTGCCCTTTGAGCTGTAGCTCGGCTTGTTTCTGCTGGAAGATAGGGTCCTGTTGTTGCTGTTCCGCTTGCTTCTGCGCGGCTTCTTGCTGATGCCCCTGCATAAGTTGCGCCCCTGCCTCTGCTACCAGACGTGACAAATCCACTTCGATCTGCTCTGGTAACTCCTGACCCGGAGGTGGTAGCGGTGCTCCCAACTTCTCCTCGATTTGCTGGCGATACTGGAACCCAAGGTGCTCTGCAATGTGCGCTTGTAATGACGCCATAATCTGCTGTGCTTGTGGGTTCTGTCCGATCATCTGAGCAACCTGTGGGTCCTGCATAAACGACGTGTGAGTCGCAATGTGAGCCTGATGGTCTTGGTAGATAAACGCTCGTATCGGCTTGCCAACCAGAGCATCCATGTTCTCGCTGACTGGATCGGCGGGCTTGGAATCTTCTCTTGTGGGAACAAGTTTGTCTGCGTTCTTCACACCTAACACCTCAATCATCTGACGATGTAGTTGTGGTAGGTCGTATATCTGAGGCGCTTGCTGAGCCATCTGTAGCACAGCTTGGTACTGAACAACACGCTGGGCCATTGTAGAACTATTGGGATCACTGACGGGGATTACGTCCACCATCATATAGTCTAACTGCCGTGCGCTTACTTCGCCCCGCATGGGGATGTAGTCATAATCCTCCGGTGCGTGCTCTGACATGATCGCTTTAAGGAGTTTAAACTCCTGCTTCATGGTGTAGTGAACACGGGCTTGCACTGCTGCCATCGGCTTCAACGTACGCTCTAAGAGCGCTAGCGTAGTACCCACAGGAGCGTTGGCTGACATGTCCGATATGTTCATGTCACTGATAGCACCCAATCGACGACCTTCAGTCGTAATCTGGTTTAACAGAGCGAGGAGAGTCTGACTAGGTTCTTTGTAGGGTAGCGGCATGATGTTGTCGCGGATACTACCGGACGGTACATCTACATCTTTAAACTCACCCGGTTCGATTGGAGAGTCATCACCCTTGATACGTAGCCCGCGAGACTTCAACCCACCGGGGAGATTCGATAGGGTACCAGCATCAACTAGCTGACGTATCAAGGATGTCCCAGCCTTCGCATATCCACCAATGATATGAATCAGGCCAAGGCCGTAAAAGCCAAATCCCGGCACATATACATAGTGTACAAAGTGCTGGCGCTTGAGCATTAGCTCATCTTCTTCGTTCCAGTTACGGCGTATAGCAAGGACTTCTCCAGTGCCACGCTCAATCGTAACAACGTAGGGTTTCGCTATACCCTCATCATCTTCGTCAATACCGTCAATGATTAGGTCAGCATGAATCTCGTAGATTGCAAAACGACTATCGTCAGAGATAGAGAAACCATCATCTTCGGCTTTCTTCTCTTCAATATCTGTGTGGAACGGCTCGGGGTCTCCTAGCTCTACGTCACGGTAGAATCCAGCGGCCTGTAGCTTACGTAGCTCGTTCTTAGTCTTGCGCATGATATGCGAGACACGTTCGGCCTGCTCAATCGTAGACGCACCGTAAGGCACAATAACGTCTTCTGCTGGGATGTAGACCGCCATCTGGCGTCCTAGGTTAGGATCAAAGTAAACCTTCTTAAACGCCGATCCTGCGAGTCCTAGGCTATAGAGCATCCGCTCGTGTTCTGGTCTGTACTCGACCATGCGCTCAGTAAGCTCATAGTTCATGTCAGACTTTACACGTTCAGCCGCTTCAATCTTTTCTTGTGTTTCTTCCCCAAGGATTTTAACCTTGACAGGGCCAGCGGCGGGGAACGTCTCACTCATTGTCTCTGCTTGGAACCGGATAGCTGCTTCTGCTAGGACTGTAGAATACACTCCACAAGCACCATCCCACGGGTCAGTACGCTCTTCGTACTTCAGCCCTAGAGTATCTAGTCCCTTAACAAACGTATCCGCCCAATCTTTTCGGCTCTCAATGTCTGCTTCAACAAGCCCAATTAACTCCCCAGATAGTTCTTGCAAGTCACCGTCTTCCAGCGCCTCTGCCAAGTTAGCATCAAACCCCATGAGGTCAGACTCGTTTAAGTCGGGGATTATTGTTATCTCCATACTGCCATCAGACAAAGTGACCGCTTCAGGATCAACGATCTCTATCTCTAGCTCAGCAGTGTCCATACCTTCGACACCTTCCAAACCTTCTTCTAGTTCCTTATCCAAACCCTCTGGGGCTGAATATAACCCTTTTTCTATCGCCATAATCTAGCCTCTCAGTAAAACCCACCACGACGTTGGCGGAAGTATTGTTGCTCTTCTGGCTCGTCAGTAGGTAGTCGAATAAACCCGCCTTGCCTAAACCGCATAAGCGCCATCACCGTTGAGTCCACTAAGTCATCATGACTCATAAAAGGGAATCCGGCAATCTCTTCTATCACTTCTTCTGCCCATCTGGTAGGGGGTGCCCAGCAAATACCCGATGCAACAATATCTGCAACGGAGTTAAGTCGTGCTAACTTATCACCTGATCCTCTATGCGGGGTGTACTCCGACACTGGTAATCCCATACGCCGCATCTCTTGATACAGCGCGGTACCTGCGCTTTTCTTCTCCACAATGAACGCATCAGGCTCCCACTCAGCGTACTCCTCCATAGCCAGTTGTTTAAGTTCTGGAAACTCCATACGCTTTTTTATACTATTCAACAATATAATATTGTACGCATTCGTATCTTCGTTGAAGAAAACGCCCCAAGTAGTGAGTGCTGTGTAGTCGGCACGGTTGTGTGTTTCTGCCGCTGCGTCCAAAGACATGATAAGATATTCAGACGACGGGGGGTTGTCCTGTTCCCACAGGTTCCACCAGTCTCGTTTAACTATCGACGCTTCTTCAGACGTAGGATTCTGTTGGTACTGCGCGTTCCACTGGAACGTAGGCATTGACGCCTTAGTACGTAACAGTGCCTCTAAGTCAAAGAACTCAGGCCACAGTGGTTTCTCCACATAGCGTTTCGTTTTCTTGTTTTGTACTTCTAGTATAGCAGGGAACTCGACAACCTCGTATTGATCCGAGCGGTCGTTCTTAGCCATGTCGTTTGTCACACGTCCAGTCAGGTCATCCATATGCCAACGTGTTTGAATTATCGCCACTCTGCCACCCGGCATGAGACGAGTACGCGCTCCGAAGGTAAACCATTCGTAGGCTTTGGCGAACACTTCAAAGTTTCCATTAATAACGTCTTGTTCAGAATGGGGATCGTCAACGAGCAAGAGGTCAGCACCCCGACCAGCAAGAGCGCTACCAATACCACACGCATAGTATTCTCCTCCGACGTTAGTGTTCCATCTGCCTGCTGACTTACTATCCTGTGCTAGTTTTACTGTAGGAAATACTGATCGGTAAGCATCTGTTGCTATTAAGTTACGTACTTTACGCCCAAAGTCCACCGCTAAATCAGTGGTGTGGGACACCATCATGACCTTTTTGTCAGGATTTCTACCTAAAAACCATGCGGGGTAGAAGATAGAAACGAGCTGTGATTTGCCATGTCTAGGGGGTATATTCACGCAAACACGGTCCTTTTCCCCCTTCTCGATGCCCATTAACATGTCAGCAAGTATCCTATGATGCTTACCAACGATGAACTCAGGCATCATGAGCTTGCAGAAGTCTATCAAATCGTCGTAGGCTGCTTTGTTTTGCTTGCGGTTGCCTAATTCTCCCGCCATTTTGTCTATTTCAGCTATCTCATCTGGCGAAAAGCTGTCTAAATTGTCCAACAAACGCTGAATATCGTCTTCAGAGAAGTCTAAGGACATATCATTCATCAGATTCGTCCTCAATTCCCAGTTCTGCGTCCACATCTACAGCATCAGGGTCTACAAACTCTGCTTCGATCACGTCTTCGTCGGGATTTACCAGCTTTGACAGCTTATTGCGTAGGCTTTCGCGTAGTTCATCAGTGGTTCTGTGGGTAATTGTGACTTCGGTCTTGTCTGTAAACAGCCCAACATCCGAAATCTTACCCAACAACTCTAATGCACGGATACGAACGCGGGGGTCAGGGTTCTCAGTCTCTTCAATTAGCTTGTTTGTGACTAAATGGCGCACTTGAACAGCGCTTTCTACGACCGAATGCCCGAATTGAGTCAAGATTCCGTGAGTAGCGACCAGCGCAGCGGGCGGTAAAGCCGACGCTCGCTTAGTAGAAACCTTCTTAGAGGTCTTTTCAGGGTTATCAGCATAGGCCAAAGAAATTTTTGCTGCGATTTCTTCGTCTTCACTGGTAGGTTGTAGGTCCAACCCGTGTTCTCCTAGCATAGAAGCAGTATTGCACGCAGCTTCTGCGCGTGCACGCAAATCCATATACGGAATTTCATCCGAGTATGGTACACCAATCTCTGGTTCGAGCATTAAAGACATACTGTTTCCGCAGGTTGTTAACCGTTACTGCCGAGTTATACACAATAATTTGTTTTAGTGCAAGGAGGTTGGGACTCCTAGTGGGGGGTGTTCCTATATAAAGGGGGGTGGGGGTACCGAACTCAGAAAAAACACAACTATTCGTACATACTAGTAATACATAGGAGATAGGGAGTCCCAAGCTGTGAAGTGGCCTATGGGGGGCGGGTAGGGTCTGGCCTATGCTGTTTTGTTAGTGTGACACTAACATGGCCTATCGGATTATGTGTAAACTTGTCATCCTGTTAGTTTATCTATTGATTTGTTACCATATGTTTGGCATAGTGTAATTGTCATCAGGGGGAACCTGCTGACATAACCTTAACTGTCAATCATAGGAGATATGACATGCGTACTTTAAAAACAGTAACACAAGATAAAATCGCAAGCGCGGTTGAACTAGGCATCAAGGCAGACAAGGCAGGCGTCGCGGCGCTTGACCTGCTGATAGCAGACGGCTTCGACAAGGTGACTGATTACATCAGCCCCAAGTCAGACGGTTCCACCATCCACGCGGATGAATGGACAGCGCTCAAGGCGGCGGTCGTGCTAGGTTTCACTAAGACTAATCAGGCATTGTTAGCCAAGCCTACTAACTCTTTGACTGAGACCCAGAAGTCAGACAAGCGATACTGGCAACAACAGATCAACGCCCGCATCGGTGACTTCAAAACTCAACTAGGCAAGCGTTTGAATGCTGACAAGTCAGACGGTGCAGGATCGCGCAACCGTCCACTTGATCAACGGGTCCGAGATAACCTGAACGATGTTATCAAGGTCTGCCAGACAGCGGAGGAAGCAACCTTCGATCTGACTGACATGATTGCCAAGATCAAGATTGCCTTGGCGGTGCTCAAGTGAAGCGCTTGATTGAACTAGGAGGTGGCCTTGCGGCCACCTTCGCAATCGGACTCTTGTTTGCCTTCCTAATCATTAACGTGTTACTAGGTTGCGAATCATGGGATCAATCATATTGGACTGAATACAATTCGTGCCTAACACCCACGATGATTTGGGATTCAATTGTTAACTAAGATCAACCCCGCTTCGGCGGGGTTTTTTTGTGCCTGCGTTTTGCGCAGGCGATACC
>Ga0208134_1000636_pt1 | contig 22745 bp, 24 predicted proteins | sample VirMetDEL_Mar_31_FD_184515 | JGI IMG/M metagenome (GOLD analysis project Ga0208134, IMG submission 184515) | Aqueous microbial communities from the Delaware River and Bay under freshwater to marine salinity gradient to study organic matter... | ecosystem: Environmental > Aquatic > Marine >... | reverse complement strand
ATGTTAACGAAGACTTTGATAAGATTTACATTGGTGCGGTTCAGAACGAGAATGAGGGTGGTCGTAGCCTAAGACTTAAAGATGTCGAGCCTCCTACTAGTGGGGTAGACATGACTATCCCTTTGAAAGATGATCGTAAGGGTAAACTGTTATCCTTTAACTCTGTTACTGGTGCGCCTGAAGCTAGTACATTGTCTGTATTATATGATTCTGCCGCTTGGACTCCTTACAACTTTACTGGCGATGGTTCTACAGTAGCCTTTACTCTAGGCTCAACTCCTAACTCTGAGAACAATACTCAAGTTTATATTGATGGTGTCTACCAACAAAAAGATGGATACAGTGTATCAGGTACAGTATTAACTTTTTCTGTTGCACCCCCTAATCTAAGCACTATTGAAGTCATGGTTACATCGGCTCTTGCTGTGGGGTCTACTAGTTCTGATCTAGTGTCTTACACCCCTGCTGGTACTGGTGCAGTCGCTACTACTGTTCAAACTAAGTTACGCGAGACTGTAAGCGTTAAAGACTTTGGGGCAGATAGCACTGGAGCTACTTCCAGTAAGGACGCTATACAGGCGGCTATCGACACTGGTAAGGATGTTTTCTTTCCTGAAGGTAACTACTTGGCCCAAGGTTTAACCGTTAACAACAATCAGCAGTCTTTTATTGCCAACGGTGGTCACACGCGGATAACTAAAGACGCTAACGGAACTATTATCTCTGGGTCAGGCGATGACTTGTACTTTGGTGGAATAGATTTTAGGGGAAACGCATCTAGCTTTACTGGTGACAACATTTCTTTAACAGGCAACCGAATTACTTTTTCTGAGAACTGCGGCTCAAGTGATGCTCATGGTCGAGCATTAAAAGCAACAGGCGGCCCAATAAGAATTTATGGTGGCCACAACACTTGGGCAACAACAGCAACTGGCGTTTCGGATTACGACATAGAAATTGGTGTATCTGGCACAGCAACTCTTTATCATTACCTTACTGGTGTAAGAACTGGACAAACAAATGGTGGTATTTTGCTTGTTGACTGTGGCTCTCAAACTATTCTTGGGTGTCAAATTGGTAAACTAAACATCTCAAAAGGCACTGGGCCGTCAGGAACTAATGGCGGTATGGTTGTTAGCAATAGGTGTACAGGAAATGTTACTGTTGGTCTACCTAACTGTAACTTAATTGGTAATCAATTTTCAACATCCAGTACTACTGTTGCATTTCTTCTTGGAACTTCTTCCTGTTATTACATGAGCAACTCTAATCCATTAGCAATTACCAATGCTGGCAATGCAAATAACCACATCTATCGAGATGTATCTTCTGGCTCACTTAATCAAATAAAATTAGGCCCAGATACCAATACAAATTATATTAAAATTGACACCAATGACCATGAGTTTTCTGGTCTGGTTAAGCTTCAAAACGGTAAGTCTGTGCAGATTAAAGATAGTGCAGGCAATCTCAAAAATGCTATAGGGTTATCTGCTTCAGATGATTGGACAGTTGGTGCAGATACAGGTGCTAACTTTATGAACATTGTGTCTGGGTCTGGCGGTATATATTTTAATATAGATGGTGCCGCAAGATTTCAAGCTTATAGTTCAGGATTTAGACCTTCGGCTGACAATGCGTATTCTTTAGGAACCGCCTCGCAAAGATTCAGCGTAGTCTACGCAGGAACAGGCACTATCAACACCTCTGATGCAAGAGAAAAAACATTCTTAACTATTGAAGATGCAGAGACATCAGCGGCCTTAGAAATCAAGGCAAACTTACGCAAGTTTAAGTTCAATGATGCTATTGAATCTAAAGGTGATGGCGCACGAATTCACTTTGGAGCATCGGCACAACAGGTTGGTGAAATCCTTACAAGCCACGGCCTTACCCCAGAAGACTATGCTTTTTACTGTTACGACAAGTGGGAAGAGCGACAAGACAAAGATGGTAATGTTGAGCTAGAAGCAGGAAACCGCTACGGCATTCGTTATGAAGAGTTATTGAGTTTCATCATAGCCGCACTTTAAATTTAGGAGAATAAAATGAGTATTAAACAGAATGGTGGTGTCTTTGGCCGCAACCCTACATTTAACGATGTAACTATTGATGGAACTTTAACCTTTGACGGTGACATTGATATTAACTCTGACCTTAAAATTGATGGTGATCTTGAGGTTACAGGGACTTCATCTCTTACTGGCAATGTTGGTGTAGGAGTAGCCGCAAGCGGAATACAGTTAGACGTTATAGATGCAGGGCTTTCTACACAATTTAGAGTTAGTAATACAGCTTCTGATGCTACTACTAAATATGGGGCAATATTAGGAAGACACTATACAAATGCTGAAGAAAATTTAACAGGTATGCTTCTAACTTCTAGCTCGTCAGTTACAGGAGGTACGGTGTCGATTGGTGGTGGCATTAGTGGCGCAAACGCGACAAATAATATTGTCTTTTACACAGCCCCAAACAACACTACATTAACTGGGTCTGAAGCCGCACGATTTAACACTTCTGGAAATTTAGCTTTTGTTTCTGGCAAAGGCATAGACTTCTCTGCTACCGCTGGCACTGGCACCTCTGAGCTACTTGATGATTACGAGGAGGGTACATGGACTCCTACATATACTACCAGTGGGACAGATTTTGATTCTGTTACTTACGACATACAAACTGGAAGCTATGTCAAAATTGGAGAACTTGTTACGGTATTTTGCGCCATCAGAACAGATGCATTAACTGTTGGTTCTGGTTCTGGTAATGTGCGAATTGGCGGCTTGCCCTTTACTGTTGGGTCAACGGCTGACCAGTGGAATAACGCCACCGCGCTTAGAGCGGGTTTTGTGGATGCAACCAACTTTGAACTTGTTTCCTGCTTTGGAACTGAAGCAGTCCCACGAGATATCAATAATAATCAAGCCGCATTGACAGATTTAGACACAGGCGCAAATGACAATCACTTAACTTTTACACTATCTTATAGGGTATAAAAATGGCCTTAACAAAAGTAACAAACAGGCTGATATCTGGTGCGCTAGCAAACGTCCTTGATTATGGAGCAGTGGGTAATGGCACTAAAGATGATACGTTAGCAATACAGGCCGCGCACACTACAGGCAAAAGTGTTTTTTATCCAGACGGAACTTATCTGCTTACAGATGAAATTTCGTTGAGTTCAGATGCGTCTGTAATTCTTAATGCGGGAGTAATAATTGAGCAATCCACTGACGACAAATCAGTCTTTAAGGCAACGACTAAAACTAACATAGACATGCAGTGCAATAATGCTCTGTTCAAAGGAAAGGGTGCATATTCTTCAAGTTGGACAGGAAACTCTGGGCATTTAGACAGGGTTATTTCAATTATTGATTGTGAAACTGTCAATATAACAAATGCAAGAACAAGAAACGGATCTAACGCAGGACTGTATATCGAAGGGTCGGTTGGCGTGATGGTTGAAAACATAACTGTCGAAGGTACTCACAATTATGGTTCAACAATTCCTGCGTCTGCAAATTTTCAAAACGGAATCTACATTAAGCATTCAGCGACTTATGGTAACTGCAAGAATGTTCAAATAAATAATTTAAATGTAACTGGAACAGCACAGGGAATACTTGTTGAAGTTTACAGCACATACACTCAAGGCAATAACGATAATATTGTTTTAAATGGTGTTATTCACGGCATCCCCGGTCAGCATGGGGCGTACCTACAATCTGGAAACATAAATTTAAGTATCATTGCGTCCGATTGTGAGTTAGACGGTTGCAAAATTCAATCTGCGTTATCTGCTAATCCAGATATTAAAAACTTTATTCTCGATGTGAACGCTACAAACTGTGGATCACACGCGCTAGAAATTCAAAATGCAGGAACTACTGGTGTTGCATCTATCAGTAATATTGTTGCAACTGTTGTTGCGCGAGGATGTCAGCGAGGTTTAGGCATCAATAAAGATACAAGTAATATGCAAGCTACTGTTGTGGCAGAAGATTCAACTCAATACGGTTTAGTAATTCAAGGCACAAACAATAAAGATATTGATATTGATATCATCAGCACTAGATCGGGACGCGATGGGGTTTTTATTGACTCTGTTTCAGCAAACAACATTACTATCAAGCCAAAGATTCGAGAGGCAAACACAACTAATGGAGCGTATTACGGCATTAATATTAACAATGTTGGCTCTCTGACGTTGATTGATCCAGAAGCAACTGATGTCAGTAGTCTTCAGGACTACGGATTGTATGCCGTTGCAGGAAATATTTGGGTAAAAGGCAAAGCAGTATTCACTGGAACCTCTGGGGCTTATTCTGCGCGAGCAAATGTTTTGCTAAAAGATTGGCCTGTAGATGTAACATTAGATTCTAACAGCGCGGCATCTCTTCTGAACATTGGTAACTTTGGCTACTCTACTGGAACAAATAAGCAGACAGCCCAAACTACTTCTACTACTCCTGTAACCATGTACCAGATTCCTTTGGATGATGAGTCTTCCGTATCTATTGTTGCAGATATTGCCTGTAAGTTAAGCGATAGCACTAAGCGCAGATATGTAAGAACAGCAGTGTTAGCTTATAGGGATGCAGGGGGTGGTGTTGCTCTTGAAGCGGCGGCTACGACACTAAGCGACATAAAGACAGCAGGAGATACATCTGCTTTTGTGTGGGAAGCGTCAGGTAATAATTTGCGGTTGCGAGTAAATTCAGGTGCTACAGCTACTTACGATTGGAAAGCTGAGTTTGAGATTATTAGAATTTAATTGTTCAACCTAATTAAAGGAATAGAAAAATGAGTATTAAACAAAACGGTGGTGTCTTTGGACGTAACCCAACATTCAACGATGTTACTATTGAAGGGCAACTAACCTTTGAAGGCAACATTGACATAGATTCTGATATTACTTGGGAAGATGGAAAAAAGGCTATATTTGGAAATAACGATGACCTGCAGATTTACCATGATGGTAATAATAGCTATATAAAAGATACTGGTACTGGTGATTTAAGAATCTGGGCTGATAACCCTAATATATCTACAGCTTCAGGTAATAAAATATTTTACGGAAACAATGGTGCGGCTGAGTTATATTTTACAGGAGGTGGTAAAAGGCTAGAAACCACATCGGCTGGTGTCTCTATTGGCGGCAACCTAGTAATAGCAACCTCTGGCAAAGGCATAGACTTCTCTGCTACTGCTGGCACTGGCACATCTGAGCTTTTTGATGATTACGAAGAGGGTGTATGGACTCCTAATTTTGCAGTAAATGGGTTTAGCGGCTCTGCAAGTGTATCAGCATCAAGTGGCACATATACTAAGGTGGGTCGGGTTGTAACTGTAACTTGGTCTGCAACACTTTCAACTGCCGCTTACATGTCTAGCTACAGCCAAATAGATAATCTTCCGTTTGCCTCTACTGTTAATTCATCGTCTGGAAGTTATGCCACTGGCTCTATTAGTGCAAATACTATCGGTAGCTTTGGCAATATTTTCGGATCAACTTTATTTTTGTTTCAAAGCATCTCAACTAGTACTTCTACAGGTTGGTCTGGAACTCATACTTATATAGCGTCTTGAGGAAATAAAAATGGCTTTAACTAAAGCACACAACAGAATGATTGCAGGAACTCCAGTTAGTGTCTTGGACTTTGGTGCAGTAGGAGATGGAGTAATAGATGATACTGCGGCCTTAAAAGCGTGTTTTGATTACGCAATTCCATTAAAAAGAACTGTCACAATACCTGATGGAACCTACAAAATCTCAGGGCCAATACAGCCTTATGCCACTAGAACCTCTGGTGGCCTGCACATTAATCTTGAAAGCAATGTGATTATTGAAGTTGACTCAGGGTCAACAGCGTTTAGTGATGTATTATACTTTGCTACTAATGATTACAACAGTGCCTCTATTACTGGCGGTATCTTGCAAATTGAAGGTAATGACAAAGCAGGGCGTGGTATAAGCATACGCCACAATGATTCATCTGGAGGATCGGTCAATATAACAGCGGCAGTTAAGATTAAAAACATTAAAGAAAACTCGTCAACTGAAGCTAGAGAAAACTCTGCAATGGAAATATACGGGGACTATGGAAAAATCCTTGTTCAAGACCTTTACATTGAGAGTGTTCAACGTACAAATACTTCAGCAGGGGCTACTAAAGGGTTGTCGGTGTCTCAGTTTAGTGGGTTAGCTACGATAGAAAATGTATATGTTAAAAATGTTTTGACTCCTTCTGATTCGGACGCAGACGGTATTGCAGTTTTTGGTAAAACAATAGGTGCTTCTGCTAGTACTAACGCTAGAGCAGGAGTAGCACGAGTCAATAACTGTGTTTTTATAGACTGTCAGGGTCGCTCCGTAAAATCTCAATGTTCAGAAACAACTATATATAGGCCAAAAGTAACTAGAGAATCCTATACATCCATTACTAACGGCATCGATTTTGATTTTCAGCTTGGAGGAACATCACTACTTATAGAGCCAACCATTGAATACTATAAATTAGCAAATGGAAATAGCCCATTAGGGGCTTCTCACGCATGTGTGACATTTCAGCAAAATCTTAGTGATAAGATAAATGATGGTAAGGCTGTCGGTGGTACTGTAATTACTGAAGTAGTAATCCCTCGATATTGTACATTATTACAACAATCAAGCGCGGAAAGTTCTTATACTGAAGTAAGTGACCTCAATATAATCCCTTACGGTACATTAACAACGACAGCTTTAAATAGAGGTATTATTGAGTTTAGCGGTGGTGAGGTAGCGGCAAAAAGCACTGAAACAACTGTAATAGTAAGAAATGTTAGGGGGCCAATTGCTATTTATGCAATCGGTTATACAAACTATACAAGCGGTGATGTTTCTCAGAAATTAAGTTTTGAAGTTACGGACTGTCATAACACCCTCAATGCAACGGACTATAGACCCTTTAGACAATTGAGTGGTAATCCGATTTTGGAAGTAAAAAGTTTTAGAATTCAAAATAACTACGGTTTTATCTCTCTTGTAGAAAGTGGGTGGACATTTAATTTTAACAACTTAGTCCCTCGTAACGCTTTTACAGTCGATATAGCTAGTGTTAACGCTACGAATGCTCCCTCATGGGGTTCCAGTGGCTATGGTTTTGTTGAGGTACTGGATGAATGGTCGAATGGTGGTCTTTTACACGCAAGGGTTACGGTTAATTCAGCTACTTCTTCTAATTCAGTGTTCTTTACACAGCAACCATCAAGCGGTTGGGGCACGATAAAATGACCCTAGCACAAACGACATTTACGAGATAGCTAAAAAAGTAACATAAAAAATGACAAAACTAATCGGATTAATTAATACCCCTAGTGGGTGGACAGGTGGCACTTTCGCCACGATAAACTAAAGGAAATAAACATGGCACTTTCAGAAGCAACATTGAACGACAAGATAGAAGTATTACATTTAGCAGGATACCCAGTAGTACAGGTACGCACTGCAACGATTATCAGTAGAGATGATGAGGAAATATCTAGAAACTTTCATCGTCATGTTCTTACACCTGATGCAGACCTTTCTAGTGAAGATGCTGATGTTGTAGCAATTGCTAGTGTTGTATTTACAGACGAAGCTAAAGCCGCATATCAAACTCACTTAGACGCGCAAGGAGAATAAGATGACAACTTATGTAACTGAAACCATTACTGCTCAGAATACTTTCAGCGACACTACCTTTTTTGACGGTGGTTTTAATCTTTCCGTATCAGGGACGTTTGCTAACGGTACTATCCTTACTGTACAGCGTAGCACTGATGGTTCCACTTGGTACGACGTAGATACCTTTACTGCCAGTGGTGAGTTTGTAGGGTTTGAACCTGAGCCGTCAATGGCTTATCGTGCCGGTGTTAAAACTGGAGAGTTTGGCTCTGGTTCTAGTGTAATAATCAGATTTGGCGGTGGTATATATCCTGCAAGAACGTAAATGAATGAAACCTTTTATATTTTTGTTTTTAGTTATTAGTTTTTCAGTATTTTCTCAGGAAAATGAAGAACCAATGGGCGACACGGACAGTCAGAATACGCAAGACGGTAGCTTGAATACCAATACTGTTGGATCAACTGTTAGCTCCAATAACAATAGTGAAGACCGAAGTGTTTCAAATACTTACAACGGAGCAGGAAGCTCCTCTGATATGCCAGTAGGGAGTGCAATAGCGCCGTCTTACATGTCTAACGGCATGGAAACTTGCTTACAAGGATCAGGCCGTAGTATTCAAACAGGGCTGATAGGTTATACAGACGGTTCGTATCAAAAGGATGTTGATTGTAATCGTCGCAGGGATGCCAAGCTTTTAAGTGATTTAGGAATGAAGGTAGCGGCTATCAGTCGTCTTTGCCAAGGCAGTGTTGAAACCTTTAGGTCAATGATGCTTTCAGCTACTCCTTGTCCTTTGATTGCAAGCGGAAAACTAGTTGTAGGTAAACGTGCTTTTCTGTTAATGAAAACACAACCTAATTTGTACATCCCTGATTATGGTGAAGTAGCAGTAAGACGTAAGGCAACGTGGTCTAAAAAACCACCAACGCCGAAGTACAGCGACACGCAAAAATGGTACAACTCAATTTTAGGGATAGGATCAGATGATGATGAAAATGAAGAAAGCGGTTCTGATGAGCTTGTGTCTGTCATGTTTAGGCGCTCAATCAAGTGAGCTTGACACTCTAATAGAAACGTCTAGCGCAATCGTTGATCAGATAAACAAAGGTATTATGTTTGTTGGTGGCTCAATTCACGCATCTCAAACTGGCATGGGTATTTCTTCTGGTCAGCTTTCAGGTAACTACTACATTTCTGATGAGCAAGTATCTGCGTATAACTCTTCTCTAACAGGCATGGTCAATTATATGCCTTATGGTTCAGCAGAAGATTACTTGAACGAGCAAGCGCAAAGTGAACTTGACGCAATGGAAGATGCTATTGAAGATTTTACTACTGTCGTTGTTGACATGCTTGAGGTACAGGAAGTAGCAGAAAGAGCAGAAGCCGCTGAGACTCCTGATGACCAAGCGGAAGTTCAAGAATACATAGCGCAGAATGATATGTCTGTTAGTCAAGATGATGCTGACACCTACAATCAGAGCCTTGACGATATTGAAAACCACGCCAATGCCGCAGGAGCTTTCTTGGCGGTGGCGGGAAATCCCGAAGCTGTCGCATTTTTGAATCAAGGAGCAATGGACAATAACACTCGCGTTGAAGCTAACGCCTTGACTTATAGCTCATCTAACCAAGCTGTTGAGTTAGCGTGGGCATCCAGTAACACAGTGAGTAGTATTTACCTTAATGGTCAAGGTGATTACGGATTGGACATCTACGCTTCAGAAGCAACTATTTTAAACACAGGTTATGAAAGTCAGTTCTACAATACTGGCCCTACCGCATTAGGTTACAACTGTTTTGTGTATCAAGTTGATTGCGATGAGAGCGATGAAACGTGAGCCTAGAAGAGACTGAGTTAAAGATTGGAGGTACTTCCTTTAAAGGTGTGTACATTGCAATTTTGTTTAGTCTTGCAACAACCTTGGGTGGCGGTGTATGGACAGCAAGCAGTTTGTACTCACGGCTTGAGTCTGTAGAGTTAAATGAGATACCAAACATTACGCCTCTACAAGAACAAGTTGTAACAAACAAGCAAGAACTTTTGAGTGAGATTGAGTTAATTAAGCAAGAGCTAGCAGACAATGATGTATCGCAGTTGCAAGGAAAACTAGCAACCCTTGGAGCTAATCTACAAACGATAATTGATCAGCAAGACAAGTTGTTACTTATTGATGAAAATGTAGATGACCTTGAGAAAGAAATTGAATCCATGAAAGCCACAGTAACAAAGGCTGAGTTAGTCACAGAGAAGGTCAGTGGATTTGAAGCAAAGATAACTACAATTAAGAGAGAGGTAGAAGACCTGTGGTCTGCAATGGACTACCTTTCTAATCCATTAAAGTGAACAAGCACAAGGAAAAAACAATGATTGAGGAAACTAAGGAAGTAGTGGATATAGCGGCGGCTTCAACAGCAATATTAACTATAGGCGCGTGGCTTCCACCTATTGCTTCTTTATTTACTATTGTTTGGTTGGGTTTACGTATATATGAAAGCGATACCGTTCAACAACTATTAGGTAAGAAATAATTATGACTACTCTATTAACTAAAGTAAGTTCTTCAGCTAGCGCAGTCCCTGCCGCAGATGACCTTGCACAAACTTCAAGTGGTGCTGAACTAGCAGTCAATACAACGGATAAAAAACTGTACTCAAAGAATAGCTCTAATGCTATAGTTGAGATTGCAGGAGCATTGCAAGCTTATCCTGTAGGTGCTGTTTATATTTCCGTTGTTGCTACGTCCCCTGCTACTTTATTTGGTGGTACTTGGGCTGTCTTTGGAGCAGGTAGAGCGCTTGTAAGTTTAGATTCTACTGACACTGACTTTGATACAGCGGAAGAAGAAAGAGGTGCTAAGACTGTCGGCGTTGCGGTAGATACTGTAATTCCTACTACTGGTTATGGTTTAACAGGAAGCTCAGGTGGTGCTTTAATAAACCCAACTACTAGCGGAGCGTTAATTGTAGGTGATGGAACTACTGATAGTTCTGACAGAGATGATATGGCTCACGCTACTTCTCCATCAGCAGTTACTTCTTCTACAACTACAGTGTCTGTAGTACAGCCCTCCATTGTTGTATACATGTGGAAAAGGACAGCTTAATGTCTATTATTACTTCCTTGATTGCTCCTGTTTCAGGATTGCTTGACAAGTTTATTGAAGACAAAGATCAGAAGAATGCTTTAGCCCACGAAATAAGCACAATGGCAGAGCGTCACGCGCAAGAGCTTGCTAAGGGTCAGTTGGAAGTAAACAAGGTAGAAGCGTCACACAAGAGTTTGTTTGTTAGCGGATGGCGACCTGCTATAGGTTGGATTTGCGGATTTGCTTTAATGTATTCTACAATCTTAGCACCAATATTAGGTATTTGGTTTACTGTCCCGCCTGTAGATAGCTCACTTCTTACAAGTGTACTTATGGGCATGTTAGGACTAGGCGCAATGAGAACTGTAGAAAAAACAAAATCAGTAGCGAGGGACAAGTAATGAAATTAACAATGCAAGGATACACACTCTAATGACTTACTTACAACTTGTACAGAGCGTACTAAGACGGCTAAGGGAAGATGATACAATTGAGTCTGTGTCGGACAACAGCTATTCCAAGTTAATAGGAGAGTTTGTAAACGATGCAAAAAGAATTGTAGAGGACTCTTGGGATTGGGCTTCTTTACGGACTACATTTACTATTAACACAACAGATACTGTTTTTAGGTATCAGCTTACTAATTCCGATATAAGTCTTAAAACCCTTGATATTATTAATGACACATCTAATTGTTTTTTAAAGCCTGTAACGTCACACTGGATGAACAATGCTTTTTTAAACAACACTCCCGCTTATGGCTCTCCTGTGTATTACTCTTGGAATGGTTTTAATGATGCAGGGGAAGCAATTATTGATTTTTACCCTATTCCAGATAAAGAATATGTTATACGTGTCAACGCTGTAGATAAAAAAGCAACACTGGCTGAAGATACGGCTACTTTGTATGTTCCTTCTAATCCTGTAATACACTACGCTGTAGCTCTGGCTTCAAGAGAGCGAGGGGAAACAGGCGGTACATCCTCTGCGGAACTCTTTGCTATTGCTGATCAAACATTAGGTGATATGATTGCTTTTGACGTAGCTCGTCACCCAGAGGAAACTGTTTGGAGACCTGTATAGTGGCTCAACAATTACAGAACGTAACAATTAATGCACCTGCGTTTGGCGGTATTAATACTCAGGATTCCCCTGTGGGTCTTGACCCTAGTTATGCGTCTATTGCAACTAATTGTGTTATTGATAAGCTAGGGCGCGTAGGGGCTAGGAAAGGCTCAGTGCTGTTGTCTACAGCTACAAATACCGCAGGGGCTTCAACAGTAGGTACAAATACTGTAAAAGTAGAAACAGTCTTTGAGTCCTTAGATAAAAGCGGTGACAAAGTTGTTTTCTCAGCAGGTAACAATAAAATATTTAGTGGCACAGGAACACTGACTGACATAACTCCTGCACTTTATACTATAAGCGCTAACAACTGGAAGGTTGTCAACTTTAACGATCATGTTTATTTTTATCAAAGAGGACATGAACCTTTAGTTTATACAGACTCTAGTTCTCAAGGGCTTGTGAAACTAACATTAGTCAATGGATATGTTGCTCCTAGTGTTGGAGGGTCACCCATAGCACCTTTCCAAGCTAATGAAGTATTGGCGGCTTATGGTCGTTTATGGGTAGCTGACATTACAGGGGATAAACATACAATATATTGGTCTGATACCCTTAATGGTAATGTTTGGAATGGCGGCACTACAGGCTCTATTGATTTAACAACTGTATGGCCTACTGGTCACGATGAGATTGTATCCCTCGCGGCACACAACGGATTCCTTATTGTCTTTGGTAAGACATCTATTGTTGTGTACTCTGGTGCAACCTCTCCGGCATCAATGGCTTTACACGACACTGTGGAAGGCGTAGGTTGCGTTGCTAGAGACTCCGTACAGCACACAGGTACTGACATTATATTCCTATCGGATTCAGGTGTACGTAGCTTTGGCAGAGTCATACAGGAAAAGTCTATGCCTATGCGTGACATAAGCAGAAACGTCAGGAATGACTTAGTACGTTATGTTAGTGAGGAAAGAATAGTAAACTCTACATTAGCTTCCGTTAAATCTATGTACAGCCCAGAGGAAGCTTTTTATCTTTTAACTTTACCTAATAACAATATAACGTATTGTTTTGACATGAGACAAGCGTTACCTGACGGATCACACAGGGTTACAACGTGGTCAACTCCTATTGCTTTGTGTTACACAAGAACACAGGACGGTAAGATATACATGGGAAGACAAGGGGGTATTTATGAGTACAAAGGGTTTACTGATAAACTATGTACTCTTGTTAGTTCTACTTATACTTACTCAACATCTTCCTATCAACTATCATACTTTAGCAATCCGTTAGATTTTGGAAACTCATCCAATATTAAATTCCTTAAAAAGTTTAAAATGACAATTATTGGGGATGCGGCGGCACAGTCCGTTCTTAATTGGGGATATGATTATTCAGATTCTTACTACAAACAAACTTTTACATCTAAAAGAACTAATGCAAACACAGCTTTTTATGGTGTAAGTGAGTACAATGTTTCTACCTCTGAATACTCAGCAGGAACAGAAATACAAGTTCCCAATGTACATGGTTTAGGACACGGAACGGTAGTGACTGTCGGAATAGAATCAACCATTAGCGGATCGGAATTTTCCATACAAAAAATTGACATAAACGTATTACTAGGGAGACTTATTTAATGAGTGATTATACAAAAACCACGGACTTTGCGGCTAAGGATTCGTTACCTTCCGGTAATGCAGGTAAGATTGTGAAGGGTTCGGAAATAAACACTGAGTTCAATGACATTGCTACGGCTGTTGCGACTAAAGCAAATCTAGCAGGGCCAACATTCACGGGGACAGTCACAGCCCCTACACTATCAGCCGCTAATATTGCGGGTACTTTAGCAGGAACAATTAGCGGAGGGAGTTACTAATGGGTTTTTTATCGGACTTGTTATCAGCAGGTCAAGATTATAAGAGTTTAAAAAGAGATATAAAAAGAAAAACAGACTTTAGAGATGAAACACTAGCTCGTGGTACTGCCGTAGGTGAGCAAGGGTACGAGCAGTCACAGTTTGTTCCCTTTAGTGTCACATCTAGCTTAGGTGGTCTGCAGGGCACTGCGGAAGGTGGTTTTGACATGAACCTGTCTGAAGAACAACAGGCCATGCAGGATCGTTTGTTTGGTATGTCAGGCGGTTTCCTAGATGAGCTAGGCGGTGATCCTCTTGAAAGACAAAAGGCTTTATATGAGCAATTAAGGGCCATACAAAGCCCTGAGGAAGAACGTCAGCGCCTTGCTTTAGAGGAACGATTATTAGGTCAAGGTAGACTAGGTTTAATGACTGATCGTTACGGAGGTACTCCAGAACAGTTTGCACAGTCTTTAGCTCAAGAGCAAGCGCGTAATGAAGCTTTCTATAATGCCTATGGACAGTCCCAAGCAGACAGACAGCAAGCTTTTGGTTTAGCTAGTGGTCTTATGGGTCTAGGTTATGTACCACAGCAACAGTTAGGTGAGCTTTATAAACTAGCTACTCCTACAGCATCCTTAGCACAAAGCGGTAGAGAAACAGGTGCGGCCTTAAATGTTGAATCAATGTTAAAAACTTTGTTTGATAAGGAAGGCGGTTACATTGGACAAACATTAGGAACAGGTTATAACCCTAAGACAGGAGAACGTGTAGGCGGTATCTTTGGAGGGTTAGCGGCTAAGGATGATGCTAGAAGCGGTTTCTGGAATGATTTATTAGGTACTATAGAAGGTGCTGTAACAAATCTGGCTACTGGTGGAGCTACTGGTGGTAGTACGTTCTCTGGTATGATGGCAAGCTAAAGTTTTTAATAAATTTTATAAATAGGACAATATAATGGCAGATCGAGATTTAGTGGGTTTATTAACAGGCACTCCCACGCAACCAATTCAGCCTCTTACAAGGAATCAAAGACTTGCTCAAGGAGCCGCAGGTGGCGGTAGGGCCGTAGGTAAACTTTTTGCTAAACTAACAGGAAGAGAAGTTCCAGACAACCCTATGGAACAACTAGAAAAATTACTTCCTAATATGAATCCTGAAAATCCTGACGATTTAACTCAGCTTGCTAAGTTACAAATGTCTTCAGCAAACCCAGTAGGAGCCGCTGAGACAATAGCACGAAGAAATGCTATTTTAGAAAAACAAGAGCTTAAAGATGAAAAACAATCAGGGATAGATGCGAAGAACACAAGCCGTGCGAAGTTTGCAGAATACTTGGATAGAACCTACCCTAATAAAGGTTATGGTGCATTAGCCTTACAAGGTTTAATTACTCCTGCAAACATGAAAAACTTTATTAAGGAAGCTGATAAAACTAATTTAACTGATGATCAAAAAGAGTATGCTCAAGCTAAAAGTCAAGGATTTGAAGGTACTTTGTTAGAATTTATGGACAGAAATGTTAAAATAGGCGGAGAAAATTTAACAAACGAACAGAAACATTTGGCTCAGATTAATATAGAAAACAAAGCTAAGGGAATTCCTGAAATGTCTTTGTCATCTTTCTTAGAAAAAAAATCAGCCACTACTGCCAACTTGCCTGATAAAGTTCAGATATATAATGAGGCTGTTAGAAATAACGAGTGGAAGCCAAACGATTATATAGGATTTATGCAAGCACTAGCAAAAGCGACTAGAGCGCCCAGTGCAGACGACAAAAGAGAAACACAAACAGACAAAAATGGTTTTAAGCGTTATGTAGATAACGGAAAACTTGTTTTTCCTGAAGTAGCCGCAGGAATTCAAAAAGATGTTGAGATTGAAAAAGTAAAACAGATAGAGACAAAAAAGAGCGCGCTAGAGTTTTTAACAACTGCCGGAATGACTGTTATTGCAGACAACTTAGAAAATAACCTAATAGATGTTGACCAAGCTATGGAAGCGGCTAAGGTAGACCCTAGAATTACTACGTTAGCTAGACAACATTTACAAGAGTCTCTTGATTTAGGATCTCAGAGTAATGAAGCGATTAATCTTTTGTTTACTTATAATGATTTAAATTTAGGGGTGGGCGAACCGGCAGAAGTAAAAAGAAAAGTAGCGGCCGCTTTTGGTGTCGGTGATAAAAATAGATTACTTACTTTTCAGTATGCTGAAGGTCGAATTAAAGAGTCTAATATATTATTGCCTCCCGGAACCGCAACAGAAATGGAAGTTAAACGCTCTGATGCAACACAGCCTCAAATAACTGAAGGCCCAGAGGTAATAAGAGGATATTTATATGGAAAGGCCAAGAAAAATGCTTTAGGGGCGGCTCAACAAAACGCCTTACAAAAATGGATGATTAATTACCAAGGCAACACTTCTGGTTTTGTAGATTATTGGATGGGTGTTATTAACGATAAAGAAAAACTACAGGCAATTTTTGATAAAGCAGGTATACCACCTAATAAAAACTTTAAGAGAAAGAAAATTGACGGGAGTAACATTTAATGTCGAAAACTCTTGATTTACCAGATGGGACTTTTGTTACTGATATACGTTCTTCAGCAACCCCTGAAGAAATAGAAACATTTTTAGTAGGACAAGGTATTGTTCCTCCTGCTAACTTTGAACAGTTTCTGTACGAAGTGAACACTCCTGCACGAAAAAAAGCAGTACAAGACATAGAAGAAATTGAAGTAGACCCACAGACATACGCTGATTATATAACTCCTGCTTTAGAATTAGCTTTCGGAATTCCTGCCGCGGGTATCGGAACAACTTTAGGAGGAGCAGGTGGTTTTGCTGTAGCAGGACCCGTAGGAGCCGCTATAGGTTCAAATACAGTTGGTACTTTGTTTAGCTCGACTGCTGTAGGAACCGCTAATATAGTAGGAGAAACTTTAGAATCTTTAATAGAAGGTAGAAAAGTTGATCCTTCTTCTGCTTTTGAACAAGCTAAAGATGCCGCGCAAACAGACGCTATAATGAGCGCAGGTCTAGGTATTGTTTTTGGTGTAGGAGGTAAGTTATACAAGAAAGGAAAAGAAATCATAGGTGGTAAAAAAGGTCTTCCTGATGAAGATATAGAAATAATGAAAGAACTGCAGGATGAATTAAAAGAAATTGATTCTACTCTTCAACCTCAAATGGTCGAACCTAAAAGAACTGCAACAGAAATATTAGGGTCGTTTGCTCGCGTTTCTCAAGTTACTAAAAGAACTGTAGAAAACTTGTTTGAGAGTTATGGAACGTATATGGGCAAACAAACAGAAAATTTAGTCGGTATGTTCAAAGGAGGTACTCCAAGAGAGCAAGGAGAAGTTCTTCAGTCTTTGATTAATCAAGTTGATACTGCGTTAGATGAGATAGTGTCTCCTGTGTATAAACAAATAGCTAAATCGGGACAAGGGGTGGCTGTTCAAGCTAGAGAGAGAGCCAAACAGTCTGCTTTAGAGTTTAAAGAGAAATTTAGAGGTGATCCTAAGTACAATAAAAAAACAGAAGAGTGGGTAGAAACTTATCCCGCATTAACAGGAAAGGCTTCTGCTCAAGTAAAAGAACTTGAAAACTTGCCAACTAATTTAAACTTTCAAGAAGCTCACGAAAGACTCTCTTCAGTCAAGCGAAGACTACACGCGGCTAGAACTGCTTCTACCAAAGACCCTGACTATATTGAATCTCTTGCCTTAACTAGAGACGCTTTACAAGACTCAATGGAAGAAGCGGCTGAAAAACTTAACCCTACTTTAAAAAAACAGTATGACGATGTAACTGATTATTATGCTAAAGGACAAAAAGTAGTCAGCGACACGTTCCTAGAAAAAGCAATGGATGTGTTAGACCCTTCTGAAATAGGAGCTATGTTGACTAAATCAGGATTTACTGTAGGAATAGACCAAGTAAACACGCTTAAAAAATTAGCTTCTCAATACGCCAGAGATTTACCTAAAGATTCTTTAGTGGGTAAAAAGTTGGCTAAACAGTTAAGAGAAACAGACCCTATAGAAGGCATAAGGAAAGGGTTTTTAGAAGAGGCTTTAAAGTTTGAAGGACGAGGAGGAGCTAAAAGCGTTGAACAGTTACAAAAAAAGTTAAACGATCCTAAATTTAGAGCTACTTTTAAACACTTGTTTGCAGGAACGCCAGTAGAAAAGAAAATAGATAAACTTGTTAAAAAGTTATCTATACTAGAAAGAGGCGCTTCAGGGGGTGCAGGTTTTCAGTTGACAGTCGCACAAGCAGAACAACAAGCCGCTAAAAACATAGCTACTGAGCCTTTAACCATAGCTAATCAAATAATTAACTTCCTTCCCGGATTGATAGCTAGAAGAGGTTTAAAAGTTGAGGAAATAGACAAGACAATTAACTTAATAGAGGCGGCTACAGAGGCTCAAAGAAGAGGAATACCCCTAGGCAAAAACTATCAAGACATTCTTAAAAGCACAATGTTAGGTGTGAAAGTAGGCGTAGGACTAGGCGCGTTTTTATAAAAAAAAGCCCTCTAGGGAAACCTAAAGGGCTTTAGTTTTATAACAAGTTACAACTCTACACTATTTCACACGCTCCACCTACACACGCTAACTCTTGAGAACCTGTAGTATTATCCTCTTGTTCAAAATGTTCAAGGTCATTCCAATCAATACCCACAGGCATCTGCTGTACTAACTCCTGATACTTATCCTCGCTGATGTCTTCATAAGGAGCTTGCTGATACACATGATCACTTACTGGCAACAAACTAATCCCACTGCACAAGTCAAAGTTATTCCAAATCCACTGTGCTACTTCCAAGAACTCATCGTCTGTATAATAAACAGTGATACTTGGCTTATGTTCACACCAGTGGTTCTGGTAAGCCTTCCATAACTTAAGCTGTTCCATTGCACCCACCTGTTTGACTGTAACACTAGTCTCTGGTGACTTCACAGGGAAGCTATAGACTAAGGATGCAGGGGACATAATGTCTTGCTCTACAGGGAATCCTCCGGCTGACATGAACTGTGCAAGTGGGTCTTTAGCATCCGAACGAACTCTTCTAATGTAATGACGAGCAAACCTAGGATGAATACCACTAGCACTATCGACCAACTGAGACACTGTACCACTAGGCTTAACGCAAGTAATAGCCACCGACTGATTAATTCCCAACTTTTTTGCCCAAGCTTTATTAGTTTTGATTGCCACATCTTTTAAATCCTCCAACCACTTTGCTGACGTTATGTCATTACTTAAGACCTTGTGATCCATAATGCCTGTCAAGCTTAAACCAAGCAATGCCTCTTCCTCTGTATTTCTCTGCCACAACTTACGTAGATACCTAAAGTCAGTCAGAGTAGCCTGTAGAGTCCCTATGATAGCCGCTAGTTCTACTTTTTCCTTAAGGGTAGCTTTGGTATCATTAGCACGTACAACCACCTCAGACAGGTTACAGAACTGATTACTGCGTAGGATAATCTCAGAGCAAGGGTTAGTACCAAAGTCCTGCTCAGGGTCTCTACGTCCGTTCCTAGCGGCTATCTTCTGTGCCGCAACTCTACTAAAGATACCACGCTCACCTGCTTTAGACTCGTACATGTTCTGCATCTCAGACAGAAAGGACTCAAAGTCAGGCTTCTCTGTGTACGCTACGCTGTTGTTAGCGAGTCTACGGTGTCCTTCACTGCGCCACCAATCACCCATCTTAGCCTTAGCCATTCGTGGATCGGATAGGTTAGACAGGCTAATCAAAGCAGACCTACGTACACCACCCACTACTACAATGTCAGCTATCTTACAGCAGATGTCGTGACACTCAATGGATGTCAGCTTACGTCCTGTGGCCTTGGTAAACACCTCTATACAGAAGTTAAACAAATCTACCAAAGGCTCAGGGCCGCTTGCTCTACCACCGAATGTCTTAAGCCTTGCTCCTGCAGGTCTTACTTTGCTCACATCCCACTGAGGTACTTTACCTGCGTACAGCATAGCTATCAACTCACGGAATGCGGAAGCCCAACCGATCTTACTATCGGAGACAACAATCATACTGTCAGTTTTATGGAAGGACTCAGCAACCATCGGTAGCTTGTTGATGAAGTTACGCTCAACACTGAAGCCTACACCTGTACCACACATCAAGACATACATCAACTCATCAAAGGAGCGTGGTGAGTCTATGTGCAAATAACTGCAGTTAAACCCTGCTACATTGTCTTTGTCTAATGCTTCCCCTGCTGTCATCATACATCGCATTGACGGCATTACTTTTAAGCTGTGTATTCCGTTGTACAGGCGCTTGGCTGTCTTCTTGTCAAGCTGTCCACGGTTGACCCAGAAGTCCACATAACGCTGTACTGTTTCCTCCCAAGTCTCTCTACGTTTCTCTTCAGGCATCCAACGAGCATAGCGAGACTTATGTATAAACTGCTGATATTGATCCATTAACTGTTCTCCTTGGAAACCATAATGGTTAGTTTGTTTAAGTACCACTTAGCTTTATTTAAGTCCTCTACCTGCTTGCCCTTATAGTCGTACCTCCAAAGGTACTTCATACAGTTGCCCTTGAGATACCCTTTGAATGCAACACTGGACATGGACTCCTCTATTGCTTCGATGCATTCAATGTTGCCAGTGTTGTAATGCTGTGGCTTATTGATTATATCATGAGCCTCTTCCATCACCATGTCCGTATAGGGCTTTAGTGTTACACTATTATTAGGGTCTATCGCAGGATGTTCCCTAGCTACTCTATCCCAATCAGCAGGAGTTGCATCATTAAGTCTCATCTTCAGTATCCTCTGTGAATTTATCTCTATTAATAATTAAACGATCTTCAAAAGCTTCCAAAACATCTTCGGGGGTTATGTCCAACACTTCACACAACAGAACAACATCATACTCCCTGATTACTTCTTCCTTTAATTCCTCAAGTGTTAGTGACATTTTTATTCCTCACATACTTCAGTAACTCTTTAGTTGTCTTTACAGTGAAGTGTGCTAAACCTTCCTTGTCACACCACTGCCCCATTGTCATTTTACTACCTTTCCTTACTTTTTTGTTAGGGTCTGACAACACAAATACTAACTCCCAGTCTCCGATAGAATCTCTTATGGATGTGTACTTCTGTGTGTCCCCTACTCTAAAGTAACCCTTGGCCTCAATCAGTATCTTCTTGTCTTCATGTACAAAGTCTGGAAGATAGTTCTTACGTATGATGTAAGGTAACTTGTAAGGCTCATACTTAAACTCTTTATTAAGTTGATCATAAAGAGCGGACTCAAGTCCCGATCTAAAAACCTTCTTCATCTAGTATGATCTCCTGTACGTTAGGTTCCTTAACCACCTTACAGAGAAACTTAGGAGCGTAGGAATAATTGAATACTCTTAAGTCTGGGTAGCAATGTTTTTTGAATTGACAGTAGGAGCAACCAACGGAGAGTTTTAAGTTTCCTGACTTGCCATCGGGCAAAGGTTCGTAACAAAGTAACTCTGGCTCTGGATGCCCCACTAGCTTTTTTACATGGCGTACTCTCTCTGCTATATCCTGAGACAGCGCATCGTAAACTCTAGCATCCTTATCATCCAAGTCGTACTTGAGGTAGGTCAGGTGTCCGTTGGCTTTGTCCATAGCTAACCATCCAAACTTCCTGTCTCCTTCTGAGTGAGCGTAGGCTTTGATCTGATCAATATAACCAAAGGGATCGTCAAAGGCAAGCGATCCATCCTTGAACTTCTTAAACCCATAACTGCTTGCTGACTTGACATCAGTAACAACACCGTCAATCTTGCAGTCCATGTGACCCACAATTCCTTCAACTTTACATACCTTCTGTTCGTCAGTTACACTATGTCCTGCCATGCGAGTAAGGAATAACAACATCTCCTCAATCAAGTGACCGTACATAAACTTTACATACGTGTGCGGTAGAATGTCCTCGCCCTCAGTACCGTTGACATGATTCCATAGGTACTTATCGGTGCGCCCAATGTTAGACAGGCGTAGCTTACGGTTATCCTTACGCTTCTCCCTGCCAAACTCTGTACGCATAAGAGCCTTAACACCTTCACCAAACTTATCTATCTCTGCCTCAACGTCTACGGATGGATCAGCGTCCTTGCTGACCATTAGATCGTAGATGTCTTGCACCAAGTTATCCGTTGTCTTGTTGTTGTTCATTTAAAACCCCTTTGGCTTCCTGTGGTGTACATTTGAACCACTCGTTATTCCTTTCAAACAACTGCTCTAACTTTGAGTGGGCTTTAGATTCAGCCTTACGTCTATCATCAGTCTTATAACTATAGTATAACACATAATCTCTGAAAGGGGAAGAGGTTTGATAGTTCTTTAACCTATCCTCCGCGTCCACAGCCATGCCTACCTTGACCCAACCATCCCAAGCTTTGTTGGTGATAACATATACCTCACCTTCCGCACTCTCCTTGTAGTTTTCCAAGGAACTAAAGGCCGCTTCCTCAAACCCTTTGTAACGTCCTGCTCTGTACAAGGGGTGTGACTTAGATATATGCTTACCATCAACCCACATACGTTGAGAGTTTCTCACATGCCAACAAGGTTTACAGACATACTTACCCTGTCTATCCCTAGCTTCTGTCCAGTTCTCTCCCAGAACAAGCCCTGTACCACAATCAATACAATTTCTAGTGGGTGTCCGCCCAACTATTTCCAACCTTAAACTCCCCTGCAAGGGGGCAGTTGAGTTTGTAGTGGATTCCTGCGGCTTCGACACAGCTAATAGCGAGTCCTCCGAAAACCTTTGCTTTCTCTTCTCTAACCTCTGTCTGGATTTCATCGTGTATGTTTCCTATAAAGTTATAGTTAATGTTCCACTTAGTTGCGTATTCATCCAACAAGGCTAAGGCTTTCTTCATTACGATAGCACCTGCTGATTGCAACAACGTATTCAGTGCCGCGTGTTCTGACCGTACATAGACCCTTCTTCCATCCAAGCCATAAACATAACCTCTTCCTGCCGCCAAGCTAACTCGTTCTCGTAACTTTCCAAGAGATGGCGTATTTCTAAGGAACTTTTCCT
>Ga0208134_1000633_pt1 | contig 22813 bp, 34 predicted proteins | sample VirMetDEL_Mar_31_FD_184515 | JGI IMG/M metagenome (GOLD analysis project Ga0208134, IMG submission 184515) | Aqueous microbial communities from the Delaware River and Bay under freshwater to marine salinity gradient to study organic matter... | ecosystem: Environmental > Aquatic > Marine >... | reverse complement strand
ACTATTACCGTATTTAAGTATACCAATAAGCTTTTGCTCTTTTTCAAGAGAGAAGCTATCTTTATTTTTAATTGGAATAATAAAACATCTATCATTAAACGTTTTCCATTTTTTAGGTTTTCCATATAAATATATTTGATCGGGAGCAACAAAATATAATCCATCAATAAACATTGATCTGCTATCTTTTTGATTCCCTTTCATATCATAAAACCTTCTAAATACGTTGTGGTGAATAACCACAATATCGCCAACACTAATACCTGTATCATAAGCTAAAGGAGTTGCTACTACTTCAGCGTAATTATTTACAGATTTATAGCTCTCTATTGACGAGTTTGTAACAAGTGTTTTATCGCCAACTTTTTTTTCGTTGTCATAGCGCTTGCCGACTGGCTTCACAATGAAGTCGTAAATACTTCTCATTAGTACTCGAGATCATACTCAACAGATATTGCCATGTTAGAATTAAACTTCTTCCATGGCATTACCTCGTTGCTTTTCTTTATGTGAATGTTATAAGAGCTATCTTCTTCGTCGAATAATATATAGGCTATTTCATGGCCACCATAAACAGATTGACCAACAGCATAGTGCATAGCGTCATTCTTGTAGTCAGAACCTATACTTATTTTTCTTATAACAGAAGCCATTACTCTTCTTCTTTAACTATTTCAGTATAAGTACCTGTTTCTATATCAATAGTAATAGCACCATACTCTTTCTCAAGTTCAGCTTTAAAAGCTTCAATTTCTTCGTTTAGTCCAGCTTGTTTATGTAATAAACCATGCTTTTGAACTTCTACAAAACCAATATCTTTTAAAATATTAGTCAAGTCTTTTTGCTGTTCTTGAATTTTAGTTAATTGTTCTTTTGTAATTTCTTGTACTTTTTTCATTTGATTTGATTTGATTTAATTAATTGTTATTTATTTTCTTTTATTGCTGATCCAAAATAATATCCAAATATTGACAATGCAACTCCTTCTACTATTCCAATCAAATGTATAAAAATTTCTTTATTCGATTCTGGTACTTGCGTAGTAACTACAGTATAAACTAAAAAAGCAAACGCTGATAACCCAACTATGCCAGTAAGATTAAACATCCAGTCTGTACCATACTTCCTTAAATTAACCTCTCTTTTTCTAGCTGAGTCTCTATCTTCTACTTCTAGTCTATAAAGTTCTACTAATCTATCGTGTGCTTCGGCTTTTTGATCTGCATTTAAATCTGGATCTTTATCTATTAACTTTTTAACTACTCCTAAAAGACCCTTATCTGGAAGCACATCACCCACAACATCTATTATAGTGGAACCAGCTCCTAGTAGAAACTTACCTAATCCTGTTTCTTTAAAAGGTTTTTTATCTTTAGGCATAACTAGTTAAACTTTATGTTCTCTATGCTAACGGTTTTAGTTTTAGCAAACTTAGAGCCTTTAGCACCCATTTTTTCTTTTTTGCTAAGAGCTACGTCACCAAAAGTTCTTTTCTTTTTAAGTTCTTTTACTTTTCTGCCTTTACCAATATCAGAAGATGGCATTGCTTCTCCAGCTTTAACGGTTTTTTGTTTTGCAGTAATAGTTACTTCCATGTCTGGCTTAGAAGAAGAGGCTTCTTTTTCACTCATTCTCCCACCTTTTTTTGTATCATCGCCCTTTCCTTTATTAATCATATTTAAAGGACTACTGTGTTTCATTTTAAATGCCATAATTATTTTGTGTTAGATTTTTTATATGCTTCTTTTTCCCAAGGAAGATTTTTTGCGCCTTCTTTCATTTGCGCTCTTGAATATTTTTTACCTTTCCAAAAAACTGCGCTGTCGTTATAATCTAGGTCACCTCTTTGCATTTGATCAAGATGAACTTTTTCATGCTTTACAACATCACTTATTTGTTTTTCGTCTGTTATATTTTTGTTTACTAATATACTACCATTTTTATTAGCTTTACCCAATATATCATTACCTAAATCGGTTTTGTATATTGGAGTATTATCAATAAAATATGGTGGGTTATTTAGTTTGAACGCCATTATAAGGGAACATATTATTTAAAGCTTCTTTTCTTTTTTGGCAACCACAAGGAATATTAAGGCCCTCTGATACTTTATCAACAACTGTTTTAATGCCAGTTGCAGTAGTAATCTTTTCTATAGTGTCACCTAAACCTTTGGATTCCATTACTTTGAGCAGTGCTTACTCATCCAAGAACCTTTCATTTGCATTGGAGAGTTGTTCATTTTAGCAGGTGATCCGTACATAGACATTGGACTATCGTCTTTCATTCCTGCTTGAGCATCTTTTGCATAGTTTTTTCTAGCTGATGCAGTAAGTGATTGGTTACTCGCTTCTTTAACGTCGTAAGCTGTTTTTTTACTAATGTTTGGCATAATATTTATTTTATTTATTAATTAACATTTCCATCTGCGCCTAGCGGCACAAATTCTTTTATCTGGTGTTTTTGAACAATCTATATTGTGCATATTCATTTGACCTTTAGATCTAGCACAATAACTTTTTTTACGTGCCCCACCACCTGGTTGAGGCGCTTTTAAGTCACCACCTGTTTCTTTGTTATATGCTTTACGTCCAGCTTCTGTCATTCCAGCGCCTTCTTTAGCAGTAAGGAAGTGTCTTCCTTTACCTTTAGTTGTTTTCTTAAGTTTATTAAGAGGAGAGTTTTGTATATATGCCATTATATAACTTTATAATTTGTTTTGCCATTAAGCTTATAAGCTTTTAATATTCTTCTTCTATTTTCATCACTAGAGACATAACTAACATGCACCCAATCAGGATTTTTATCGTTGCCAAATTCCCAAATTAATTGATCAAAATCTAAGTTATCTTTTATATAATTAAACATTTCAGCATTTGTCTTATGACTAAATGTATCATCTAAGTCAATAGCTCTACCTTCACAATGTTGCGATCTAGAACTGCCGCCAATAGCTGAGTTTAATTCTTTACACCTATAAAAAGAATTAATCTTTATAGGTCCACCAACCCACTCTCTAAGTGGTTCAAAAACAAGTTCAGCAATTATCTGCATGTTAACCAAGTGATATGGTTCAGGTGTATTGTCTATATCAAGTCTTAAAGCAGTTCTTGAATAAACACCTTCTTTATCAGATATATGCTTACTAATCATTTTATTTTTTCTTATACAAGTGATACCACTTATTAACAGTATACCCTATAGTAACTACTAATAACATGATCTTTAATACAGGCTCGATGCTAGTCATAGATACTAATAAAGATATTGCGTTTATTGCATAAAGCTTAATATCAGCCCCTGCCATTTCCCTTAGCATAAGTCTTAGATGTAATAGGTCCTTCTGAATAAGGAACATCAGCCATATTAACTTTCATACCATTTTTTCCGCTGCTAGAACCTTTACCCATTGGAAAACCAGTTGTATCTAATGGTCCATCCCATAAAGCATTAGCTCCCGTTGTACCGTGAGCTTCTATTTTACTTACAGCCGGTGTTATAGTTTTTTTCATAATATCTTTTATTAGTTTAATCATTATTCTTTATACCCTTCGGTTCTAGCTTTAATAACATCAGCTCTAGTAATTTTACCATCACCAGTTTGATCTTTAAAAAACAAAGGTGTTCTATTACCCATAGACATTTGCCTTTGTTCTACATCACCGTAAATACCTTGAGCGGCAGTTTGCGCTGCATTATTAAAAACAGGTTTTGCATTACCTAATGTATTGCTAGGCGCTGGCGGAACAACTGTTTGCTGCATTGGCATACCAGTCATTGGGTCTATCATTTGTTCGTTTGGATTGTACATATTATCTATCTTTATCTTTATTTACATTATTAATTGCAGTCTTAAGAACCGTATCCATATAGGTATTACCCTTCATTATTTTGTTTCTTCTATGACTTGTAGGTATATCTTCTTCGCCAAGCATAATACGATACATTCTACTTATAAGCTGTTTGCACTTAAATGAAACTTTATATATATGATATTTTTGAGTGGTATGGTTTCTTTTTCTCCAAACCGTAATCCACCCTTCTTTCAATAGTCTGTTCCAGCGCTTGTTATCCCAGCTATAAGCATACGTACCGATTTTATAATCTTGCTTAGTAAAAAAACCCATGCAATCAAAGTAGATCAGTAATTCTAAATCCGCATCATTTAAGTTGTTGTTTCTACTAGCCCATTGTCTTATTATTCGATAATGTTTTAACAGGTTAAGTTCTCGAACATCTCCTGCTTCTAGCCTTTTCATAGAACAACAACTACATCTTGTAATTTTATAATATGGTAAATATCTTTATCCACTTCTATTTTATGCCCAGCATGACGATCATAATAAATTTGATCACCTTCTTTTATACCAGCTGTTTCATCACCAACAGAAACAACAGTAGCCATAATATACCTAATGTCTTCTCTTTGGTTTTCAGCAAGAAGTAAACCGCCTTTTGTTTCAGTGGTTCCTTCTTTTACTTTTTCTATTATTAAGTTTCTACCTATTGCCTTCATTAATCCTTAAGTTATTAATTACACAATCCGTAGATAAAATAGTTGTAGCAACTGAAGCTGCATTTCTAAGCGCGCTTTTAGTAACTAGTAATGGATCAATAATACCTTGTTTGATCATATTAACTTTTTTACCAGTTATCACATTTAGACCCATTCCTTTGCCTCTAAGAGATTCTTGATACTCTATACCTGCATTTTCTAAAATGGTCTTAAACGGCGCCTTAATAGCCTCTAGCAGAGCCTCTTCACCTATTGATTTAGCTTTAACTGTTTCCGATGCGTTTAACAGCGCAATTCCCCCGCCAGGTACAATACCTTCCTTAATTGCGGCTTTAGTTGCGCAGATAGCATCTTCAACTCTATCTTTCTTTTCTTTTAATTCTATCTCTGAATTAGCACCTACTTTTACTATAGCTATTTTAGCTGCTAGTCTTGCTAATCTTTTTTCAAGTTTAACAATCTCGTAAGGCTCTTTAGTTGTAACAAGTTTTTCTTTAATACCTTTTATAGTATTTTGAACCTCTTCTGAAACTTCTCCAACTTGTAATATTGTTTCTTCGTCTGTAGTTACACTTTTTATACAATTACCTAGGTATTGAGGATTAATTAAATCTAAATCATCTCCTAAGTCTTCGTTTATAATAGTAGCACCAGTTAGCATTGCAAGATCATCTAATGTTTCTTTTTTAGCTACACCGTATGTTGGTGCATTAATTACATTGATTTTTAAATTACCTTTAACCTTATTCATTGCTAAAGTCGCAAGTACTGGTTGATCAACGTCTGCTATTACAAGTAAAGACTTATTACCTTTTATAACAAACTCTAGCACGCTTTGAATTTGTCTTATATTATCAATTGGTGATTCAACTAATAATACGTAAGGGTTTTCTAATTCAGCAACTCTTTGGCTTTTGCTTGTAACAAAATGTGAGTTCGTTAGCCCTTTGTTATATTGTACACCATCTACTATTTCTACTTCTGTGTGTCCAGTTGACGATGTTTCCATCATAACTACTCCTGTTTCATCAACAGATCTAAATGCGTCACCTATGATTTTACCAAGTTCTGCATCGTTATTTGTAGAGATAGTAGCTATTTGATCTATCATATCTCCTTGTACGCCTACTGAAATTGATTCTAAGTATTTAACTACTTTTTCAACAGCGTTGTCTATACCTATTTTTAAATCCCTTGAACTAATCTTATCAGCTACATTGTAAGCTTCAGTTAGTATAGAGTGTGCTAATACAGTTGCGGTTGTTGTACCATCACCTGCTTCGCTTACGGTTTTTCTTGCAGCTTCTTTTAAAAGTGTAGCCCCCATATTTTCTACAGGATCTAATAGTATAATACTATCTGCTACCGTTACACCGTCTTTTGTTATAATTGGTCTTCCATTTCCATCTTCAAGCATCACACATTTACCGCTAGCCCCGAGCGTGGAGCTAACGGCTTTTGTGAGTTTTGTGATACCTTCAAATACTTTGTCCTTAGCTTCGTTACCGAAACTTAGGTTCTTGACAATTGCGTCTGACATAATTTAATTTAATTTGATTGTAGTAGTATTTATTTAAAGGTTTTAACGACTTTAGGTCCGTCTAAGAATTCTAGTTTTTTAGCATAGTGTTCTATTGTTGAATCAATAGCAGCTTCTGCACCTTTAACTGTTTCTCTTCTGGTTACGTCGTTCCAAGTATCTTTATTTTCTAGATCTTGGTATTCGGTTTGAAAAAAACCGTTTGGTAGTTGGGTGATTCTCCAATTAGCTTTAGTAGCAATATGCTTCCATAGCTCCTTGGTTTCATCGGTAATTTGTGGTTCACTACTCCACGAATGAGTGCGGTAAAAAAGTGTCATTGGTTTTGGTTTATAGTTAATAGTTATAAGATTACGTGTTTTTTGATTTTTTTAAGTGATTGTTGTACGCTCCATTTTTTTAAAATTGATTAGCAAATGCCATATAAATATAGGTTTGACCAGATGCGTTTATTCCAACTTCACTCCCTCTTGCTTGGAATGAAGTTAAATTAAAATCAAAGTCAGTCCCTGAATACCCAACTACTTCTGCCCCATTTGTATTAGGTATTAAAATATGGTTTCTCGGATTAGCCGTATCTCTTTTATTATCATAAATAACCCAATTTGTTGAAGTTGTTGAGCATTTAATCATTACAAAAGCAGGCTCAAAACCACACTCAACAGTAGCCCCGTTAGTTGTTCCTGTCCCTGTATAACTACCAAATTTACTGAACCCTGCAACCTCTGCAAAGCAGTAGGCAACATAAGTTCCTCCACTTAATCCAACCGCACCACTTGTTCCTGCCGTAAAATTATCACTATCAGCAGCTAAAACCTCGTTAGTATCTGCTACAATAGCATTAGTATCATTTAAAGTTAATTTGTTTGTGCCGTATATAAGACCTCCTATATTACCATTAAAAGACCAATTACTTGTGCTATTTCTTCTTTTGGTTAAAACTATGTTAGGAGTAGTTCCTAATCCGTGTCCTACTGTTCCGTTAGCACCATTACCCGTATAACTAACAATACTAAACCCAGCAGCAGGATTTGCACTAACAACAGAAGGAATACTACCGTTACTGTTTATAGCAGGTAGTTCTGCTCCTTTCCAGTTCCAAGCAACGTATGTTTGACCACTTTGATTTACAGAAGCACCTGTACTTAAACTAAAGCCATTTGCATCTAAAGACGTAATATCAACTGACGTAAAAGTTTCTGCATTAGTTAAATTAGGAAAAATCACTTCGTTTGCTCCTCTAATGCTATCTACAATAAAATGCGATGTAGTTAAAGTTCTTGATTTTAACCATACTAAATCTGGTTGAAATCCTACACCGTTGTTTAACCAAGTAACATTAGAAGCAGTACCATTGTAAGTACCACAAGCATCGTTAGCGTTACCATTTAATTCATATAAAGCTATTCCACCAGCACCACTTGGAAAATCACATACTGAAGAATCAGCATCTGTTTCCTCGTATAACTCTGTAACTTGCGCAGCAGTTAATGCCGTATTAAAGAATCTAACTTGGTCTATTGAGCCGTTGAAGTAGTAGCTTGATGTACCCCTGCCAATTTCTACAAGAGCAGCAGAGATTGCCCAAGTGTGCGAAGTAGTATTAGATTCCGTGCCATCTATATATAATTTGCTTGTTGTTCCGTCACTTGTAAAAGCTATGTGATGCCATTTGCCATCGTCTACAGATGTAGAAGATGTAAATAAATCAGTTCCAAAATTACCTATTCTAACATTTCCTGAGTATGCCCCGCCTGTTTCTACTGAAATATAAAAACTTGTATTCAAACTGCCGTTCACAGTGCTATTTCCTAAAAAGAAAAATACTCCCGTAGACGTTGTATTAACCCAAACACTAACACTAAACGGATTATTTCCAGATGTTAATGAACTGGAATTTGATATGTAACTACTACTACCATTAAAACTACCACCGCCTTCAAATACACCGCCAATAGTTTGAGTGCTACCATTCCCTGTATAAGTAACAGTATTAAAACTGTCCTCTAAAGAAGGTTCTATTGTAGTAGGGTCAGCAGCAAATGCCATATAGATATATGAACCACCGCTTGCATTTAATTGTGGGTCGCTTGAATTAACAGTAAATCCATTTTCAAGAAAATTTATACCGTAGGCGTCAAGGTCGTTTTCAGCATTAGAAGCATTAGGCAGTAAATAGGTTCCATTAGGATTTGTTATATCTCTTTTGTTATCCCATATAAACCAATTTGAACTACCAGCATCTGTTCTTTTAGCGATAATCATAGCAGGCTCAAATCCTGTTACAACAGTATTACCACTTGCTCCTGTACCAACATACGAACCAAAGTTTGAGAAACCTTCTACTTCTGCAAAAGAATATATTACAAATGAAGAATTTAATTGGTAATACCATTGAGCAGTACCACTTGCTATAACCGTATCGCTTAAAGACCATTTATTAGCCCCATAAGTTCCTGCATTCCAAACAGCAGATGTACTATTGAGTTGCATTGCGTCATCTTGCGGTGTTGCGCTTGTGCCTTTGTGGTACATATACCAAGTACTTGCATTGTCTCTTGATTTTATTAAGACTACATCTGGCTTAACGCCAAGGCCGTGACCGCAATTTAAATACCCACTACCATTAGTTGTAGTTGTTATAACACTAAACCCTGCTTCTGTATTAGCAGATACTTGACTTGTTATTGTTCCGTCTGTGTTTGTTACTGCTGCACCTCCTGCTTTAAAGTTCCAAGCAACAAAATCATTACCATTAGATGTAACATTGCCCCATTGAGGCAAAGAAAAACCATCTGAATCAAATGAAGTTATACCTAAACTATTTTCAGAAGAAGTTGTGTTTGATGCTAAAGATTTATTAATCCCCCTTACGCTATCAGATAAAACGTGATTATCTGCAAAACTTCTTGGTTTTATCCAAACAAAATCAGGCTCAAATCCAACCCCCGTAATGCTTTGTGTGCTTCCATTACCTGTATACAAAACAGTATTAAAATGCTCACTTGGTACAATAGTAGGTGTACAATATTCTTCTGTGTATAACGCTTCTACTTCGTAAGGTCTTAATGCTCTGCTGAACATTCTTACTTGGTCTATTGAGCCGTTGTAATAAACTGGAGTTGTTCCGCCCGTGTTTGTATTACCTCCTATTTCAATAAGAGTAGCGCCTGAATTAATAGTGCCTGTTAAAGTAGTTGTATTTTCTAATACACCATTAAGGTATATTTTTAAGCTGGTTGCATCGTTTGTTACGGTAACATTATACCAAGTATCAATAGAAAAGTTAGAAGTTGTTGTAGAAACTCTTTCCCAATTACCTGTTAAAACGCTAAAAGTTAATACGTTTCCAGAACTGTTAAATTGTAAACCGTGCCAATTAAATGCCGCTAACAAAGGGTCTCCTGTTCCATTATTATTTGAAGATATTACAGTTCCATAGACACCAGTATTCGGTATTTTAAACCATAAAGAAACAGTTTTAGCGTTTGTGGCAAAATTTAAAGACGTACCTATATAACTACTACTCCCATTAAAAACACCCGCTTGCCCAAACTCTCCTGCACCATAAGTAACATTATTCGCATTACCGTCATAGTTCCCGCTAACATCTGTAGCATCGCCATTTAATTGATATAAAGCCACACCGCCACCATCTGGAAATGGGTTGTATAAATCTACTGTATTAGTGCAACCACCGCCAGCGTTAGTGTTAATCAATTTGTTACCAAGCATGTTACTCTGTTATAGGTTCACCTAATAAATTATCTTGTGGAAAAAATGTATGCGTGTATTTTAAAACTTCAACATAAGACGTTAGAGCATTTATTTCAGCTTCAAAATCATTTGCTTTGTTTCTTATATTTGCTCTTTCGTATGCTACATCATCTGGAATAGCTACAGTTGTATCTGCTTTCCTAATAACATACCAATCTGTTGCTTGCAGTAATTTACCAGCTTCAGTATTTACGGCTTGTATTTTAGATTTTTTTAAAGCTTCAATGTTATAAACAGGTTTTGTTTCAATAACAACATCGTTTTCGTCTTTAATTTCTGTTACAGCATTAAAATCAATATCTTCTACAGTGTGAGTAAAGATTTCTTTAGCAGCATCAAAGAACATGGCTGATAAACGCTGTGTATGGCTATCATAAGATGGTGTAACTACATCGTAGAAACCAAATGCTTTTGGATCTGCTACTTTTGTAAAGTTAAGGTGTAAACCTTTGTCATCTTCCCAAGTTGATGGTAGACGTCTAAATGTTTTAATGTTTCCGTTTAGTTGAATTGCTTTCATTTTTTTATTGAGCTTTAGATATTGATAACCAGTAGTCACCAGATGCAGCAACTGCTATTTGTATAAAGTTTGCAACAGTACCATCATAGGTGCCATTGATTATTTTTGTTCCAACAGGAAATGTAGGCACAAAAGAACCTGTTAACACAAGATCTTTAACCATACCAATTCCATCATTTGAAAATGTAAAAGTTGTATCAGCTGTTAGGGTTTTATTAAACACCGCTGCTGCAGAGAAATCTATATTCGCTGCCACTACTGCTGCTGCTGTTGTAAACTCTGTGCCTAATACACCGTATTTTATTTTTGTTAGTGCCATTTTTTATTTATTAATTACAAGGTGTTTCGTTATATAGTGTTGTTACTATTTGTTTTACATTGAAATTACTTCTGTATATGCTGATGCAACTTGTGAACCGCTAAGTGCTATGTCGTATATTCTAAATAATTTAATATTGCCATTAAATTTCCAATAAGCATTTTGTAGACCCCACCAACCTAAAGTGTAACCATTAACAGTTGTATAACTCTCTCCTGTTCCCCTTAATATTGTTTCAACTAAAGTTCCATTTACATATAAATTTAAAGTTCCTCTATCTTGAGCATTCCAAGTAACTATAATATGCTGAAAAGAAGATGAAGACCTTGTTATATTAGTTGTAAATACTTCATCAGCGGCAGCTCCACCTCCAAGTAAAGCACTTCCATCTAAAGTTCCAAGAGGTGTAAAACTCCAAGAAGAACCTAAAGAACCATTGCCCATATTTCCTAAACCCCCAACAATACCACCGTCTGCTGTATCATTCCAAGTAGCATAAAATTCCATTGACCTTTGAGCGTTCCCAGTTATTACTGAATTGTAGTTTGTCACAACAGAATTTGCACTATCATTAAAACTAAATGCAGAACCTGTCCACGAAACTCCTGCTCCAATAGAGCCGTGATAATTATTACCTGAAATATCAAACCAAGTGCTACCACTTCCAGGATAAGAAGCAGAATCATAACTACTTAAATAAAGCACAGGTTCTGGATTTGCATTTGGCGTACAAGCAGTTTCATTGTATAATGTAGTAACCTCCCCTGCGGATAAGGCTTTGTTGAATATACGTACTTGGTCTAATTCATGAGGATATGCAAGAGTAACAGTTGTATTTCCAGGAATACTTCCAAAATTTATATTTCCATAAACCGTTCCTGTTCCTTCAGCTGTTGATTGCGTTGCAACTAAAGATCCGTCAATATACACATCTCTTTTAGGATAGTCAAAAGTAACCACTAAATTATGCCAATTATTATCATTCCAATTAAAAGGCACTATCATTCTATTTCCACTACCACCCCAAGCCTCTATTCTTATATCTTGAGAATCTACAACTGCGTATATGTTTCTTATATTATAAGTTACTCCGCTGGTATTTTTGTATAATAACCACATATAACCACCACTTTGTGTATTACTGCTTTTAAACCAAAACGAATAAGTATTAACGTCTTGTGGCCCTGTGTTTAAATTTGTTGTTATAATGGCACCTGTGTTAAACACCGCTGACAAATCAAACGTACCTACTCCATAAGAAACATCAGTAGGTGTTCCAGGATAATTACCGCTTAAATCATTAGCATTACCATCTAAAGGATATAAAGCAATACAAGAGCTGTCATCTAATATGTCTAAAGTGTCTACTGTGCCTCCGCAAATACATAGTTCTTCTGTGTATAATGCTTCTATTTCTAAAGGGGTTAAGCCTCTATTGAATATTCTAAATTGGTCAATTAATCCATTAAATGACTGGGGAGTACTTGGATGGTAAAAATGACCTATCCAGTTATCTGAATAGTTGTAATCTTGTGGAAAATCTGTTGCCGATACATTGTGAGCAACTTGAACACCATCTACATAATAATCTACAGTTCTTGCGCTTGTTGCACAAACAGCTATATGATGCCAACCACCATCTTCAACCCCTGTTAAGCTTGTTGATGTTCCACTTGCGCCCCAATAAAGACTTGACGTTCCAAGTGGAGCGTATATTTCTTTTTGAGGAGTACACCAATATCCGCTACCTTTAACCCAAGCAGAAATTGTTGTAGAATGACTATTTATAATATCTGGAATACCTATCTTAGCTGATGTTCCACCAGGAAAAGAAGCAGCAGTTCCAAAAACACCTGGACTTCCCCAAGTAACGCCTGTAACACTAAATCCATTATTAACTCCACTTTCATCATTAGCGTTACCGTTTAATTGATATAAAGCAAGACCGCTTGAATCACCAAATGGGTCGTAGTTATCTACTATATCCTCGCATCCAGCGGCAACATCATTTGATTTAATTAGTCTACTACCTATCATTTATTGTGAGATTGAGATCCAGTATTCAGAGGCACCAGTTACTACTATTTGCACTAAGTTAGATACACTGCCATCATATGTTCCAGCAACAAGCTTAGAACCAGCTGGGAATGTTGGTACAAATGCACCTGTTACAATTAAGTCTTTAACCATACCAATACCTGTATTACTAAATACAAATGTGGTATCAGCAGTCATAGTTTTTGTAAATACCTGTGAAGTTGCAAAGTCTAAAGTTTCAGCGGCTACAACTGAACTAGTTGTAAACTCATCACCCATTATTCCGTATATTATCTTTGTTAGTGCCATATATTAAGGTTTTACTGGTCTAGTACCGTTTGGAAAATCTTCTTGAGCTGGATAGTCCCTTAGCTCTTGTCTGTAAGTCATATAAGCAGCGTGCTGTGGATGGTCAGTTAATAGAACAATAAAATCACTTGCTTTAAGCTCTGAATCTCTCCATTGTTTTTCTTCAGCAGTTTTTTCTTCTAAAGTTTTTACAGGAGCAGTAAATACACCATTAGCGTAGCTGTGACCTATCGCGACTCCTTTGCCCGTTACATTAACTGTTTCTTCTGGTAAAGTTGCAGCAAACTCATCAGATGCTACTATTATATTATCTACTTTACCTTTTTTTATTATAGCTATTAAGTTTTCCATTTTTATTCGTACCATTTAATTAAACAATAACCTGAGCCAGCGGCTTGATTATTTCCAGAACCTTGACCTGAGTTTGCTTTAGCTGTGCCTACTCCAGATGAAGCAGAAGATCCCGCACCTCCTGCTCCGTAACCAAAAACTCCATTTCCAGCCCCAGTTGTTGTATTGCTGTATTCTTTAGAACTCCATCCTGGACTCAATCTATTGTTTTGTGGTGCATACCATAAGTTTCCTATACCACCCAGACAAGTAAAGTCATTTCCTCCCGCACTTGAACCCGCAAAAGTACTATTCCCTCCGTTACTGCCATTGCTTGGCCCTCCTGCTCCTATTGTTACGGCTATTGAAGTTACTGAATTCAAATACATTTTTTTAGTTATAGCTTCGCCTCCTAAGCCTCCACCTCCACCAGCGTTAGACCTGCCTCCACCAGCAACTAAAAACACTTCTATATATCCTCCTGCATCTATTAATGCTTGGGATGGTGTGAAAGTTCCTGAAGCATTAAACTCCTCAAACTTAGGGGTTAAACCACCACCGCCTCCCGATGGAAAAAAATCTGTTAAATTACTCATATCTTTATATTATTTTATAATCCTACTATTACCCATCCTTTTGTTGCTCCCGAGTAAATTAACTCAAATGAAGCTGAAGGTGTATCTAAAGTTAAATCCGCGGCTACACCCATTATTAAACTACCGTTTCTACCTAGTATACAAGTAGCAACTTCAGATAAGTTACTTATTTTAATTGAATCACCGTTTGCAGGTGAGGCTGGTAATGTTAATGTTAAATCAGCAGTTAATACGTATAAGTTGTTCTTGCTTGCTGTAGTACTAGCCGATATTGTATTAACACCATAATTTACTTGTTCATTTTGAACCAGTGATACGTTAGATATTATAATCACCTCTATTTCATCACTATTAGCCGGAGCTTCAGAAAAAGATAAAGTTGTACCAACAATTGTAAATGTATCTTTGTTTTGGTATGTACCACTTACATATACATCTACAAAGTTAATGCCGGAAGGTGCAACTGTTAACGTATAATCAGTTTGACTACCAGTTCCAGTAAAATCATTTCTTGTAATTGTATTAGCCCCAGGCGTTACATTTGAAACAACCACCGACATAACCTCAACAGACCCATTGTTTGGAGGAGCTGTAGTAAAAGTAAGTGTAGTACCAGTTATTGAGTACGTTTCTTTTTCTTGGTAAACACCAGCAATATAAACACTTGTGAATAATGTAGAGAAAGGCTGAACAGATAAAGTAAAAGCAACTGTAGTACCATCACCTACAAAATCATCTTTAGCAATTGAGCTTGAAGAAGATGCTGCAATAGTTACATTGTTACTTCCATCATCTGTTAAACTAATACCTGAACCAGCAACAAGCTTAACCGTGTCAGTTGTACCAGTTGAAGGTATTAAGTTTAAGTTAACATCATCTCCAGATTGTGCACTAGAATAGTCATAGGTTGTTCCAGCAACTGTCACCCATTGGTTATCACCACGCAAGAAAGTTGTTGCATCAGGTGTGCCCGTAGCGCTTAAGGACGATGTTATAGTAATATCCCCAGTAGTTGTGTCTGCAGTTGTAGATATAAAAGTACTACTACCACCTGTAACTGAATTAGCTATATTTGTATTTTTCCAATAACTATTAGTTGAATCCCAAGTTATAGACTGATTGTTTTGTACATTAGTTATAAGTACATCATGCAATTCACTTAATTCAGGGCCATTTTGTATTTTAACAAATATAGATCCATTATTTTGTTGTATTCTAACAGCATATCCTAAAAATACCGCGTGAGCAGGTGTAGCCGGTATTGTATTTTGAATACCGCCAGGTACTGTTGGAGAAAGCCACAATGTATCGCCGTTATCCCAAAGGCTAGTGTCAATACCTTCAATTAAACCTTCTAAAGTAACTGGACCAATTGAGTTATCTGGTATGGCAGCTGATGTTATACCAAATGTTTTAGATGAATGTTCATCATTATCAGCTAAAGCTAATACAACATTAACGTGGTCGCTGGCACCAGAACCGCCAATTATATATACTGCTGAACCAGCTGGTATTTCACTACCAGTTTGATTCCTTACATCATAAACTAAATTACTAACCGATTGTGCTTGAGCAACATTAACTGTAACATCATTACCAACCGCGGTAGCCGTAACACCAGTACCTGTGAAATTAAATGAAGCAACACTTGGTGTAACTTGTACACCTTCCTCAGATACAGGTATTGGATTTCCAGAAGCGCTTACAATAGGATTTTTAGGATCTGTATTATCTACAGTTACATTTGCACCAGCCACTACAGATTCAACTATAGTAGAAGGTATAATATCACCCACCTTTAAGTTAACAAATCCATCAACAACAGTAAAGTTGTCTGTATCAAAACCAGCTAAACCTCTAATAGCTGTAGCTGTAGTACCTGCTGTAGCTAAATCAATATTACTTTGGACAGTTGTCCAATCAGTTAAAGCCCCTGTTCCAGCAGCTAAATCTGTTTCAGCAATAAGTACATCACCAATTTTTACAACTTCACCATAAAAAGTACCATCTGCTGTAACGGTATATGTCCAACCTTTTGTAACTGCTATTTGTGTGCCTCTGCTATCAAGCACTGGCGTGTTTGTAGAAGCATCGTAACCACCTTGGTATATTAACCCTCCAACAACAGCATTATCTACATATGTTTTAACAGCTAGTTGAGAAGGAACAACTGTGTCCGAAGAAGATCCTCCACCCAAAGCTACATCCTCTGAAACAAACTGTATATTTGCTGTAGAAGTTTCAGTGTAAGGTATTAAGCCAGGTGCATTAACAGTTACATCACCTAATCCACTTACTGGACTTAGTGTTATGTTATCACCAGCTATAATAGATGTAACGCCTGAATTAGAAGATATATTAAATGTAGGATATGTACCAGTTACAGTTGTGTCGCCGCTACCTGTAATTACAACAGTTTGATCAGGAGCTGTGTTTGTTATTGTTGAATTGCCAGTTGCACTACTTATAGATATACCAGTTCCAGCAATATTAGATAACACACCCGTGTTACTGACTATAGGATCAGATGGGTTACTGTTATTAACAGCAATACCAGTGCCAGCATTTACAGAAGTAACAGTACCACCACCGGCAGGTACAGCCCACACATTATCACCTCTTAAAAAGTTTGATGATGTTGGAGAACCAGCTGCAGATAATTGTGCAGTTATTGTTACAGCGCCATTGCTAGATGAGTTAGGTGTTAAATTTATATATTGGCTATCTTGAGTTGTAATTGTAGTTACAGGTGTTGACCATCTGTTATCACCTCTTAAATAATTAGAACTACTAGGAGTGCCAATTGCAGAAAGACTAGATGATATAGTTACATTACCAGTAGATGATAAAACAGGCGTTGAACTAACAAAAGTTGAATTAGAAGCAACAATTGACAACACTCCTGTGTTACCTAGTGTTATACCATTTGAACCATTGTCAGATATTGATATACCATTGCCTCTTAAAAGATTTACAGCGCTTATTGCACCTAAGTTACTAGTTAATACAATATTTGCATTTAACCCAGCTGCTTGACTAGATAAAGTATAGCCTCCTAATAAATTGGCTATATCACCTATATTAAAGGTTCTTGTTGGATTACCATCTACAGGCGTACCAGAGGTACCGTCATATGTAACAGTACCTATTAGTAAGTCTGAAGCCTTAGGCGTAGCCGTTGGATAACTATATATTATTGCCATTTTTTATTTTTAGTTAGTTTTTTTAATTTTTGTATTATACACAATTCCCCACTTCTAATACTTCTCCTCCTCCAACTACTCTGATATAATTATTACTTGACATTAAGTAATATCCTGCCGCTAAGAATGTTGAACATCCAGCTTCACTGTACACTGTGTCTCCAGCTATTGGATAACTTCCAGCTCCATTGTGGTAATAAGTGTTTAATCCAATTGCTTCACATACTCCTGCAAAATTACTGTTTGGACCCGCAGCAAATGATGTGCAAGTTGCTGAAGATTCTACAACACCTGAAACAGATTGTGTTATTGTAGTGTTAGAGTTAGGTATTGTTCCGTTTATAGTACCAGTTCCGTTGTTACTTACTGAATCAGTCCAAGTTGGCCCTGACGTAAATTCATAACCAGGATCTGTAGTTATAGTGTGAACAAACTGATATGAATCACCAGGATTACCTGTTATTGTAGCTCCAGGAGTTAAACTAGTTGTAGTAAATTGATTGTTGGTTACGTTATTACTAAACGCTAAAGTAACAGTTACTTCATTTGGAATTGCTGTTACGTTACCAGTTACTGCTTGTGTTCTATTGGTAGTTCCAGAAACAAAAGTGCCTGTTATTACAGGAGAAGGATTCCATGTCGGCCCTAATGTAAATTGATAACCTGCATTTGCAACTATTGAGTTTGTAAATGTGTAAGGATCACCAACATCGCCTTGTAGTGTTGTAAACCCGCCAAGAGCAGTTGTTGTATTTTCCCAACCTGTTACGTTGTTAGAAAAGGTTAAATTAACATACCCTTGCTCAGGTCCACATGTACATGTTGATAAAGCATCTAAATCAATTGTTCCAACCTCAGTAGGATCAACATCATAATATTTGTAACAGTTACTAAAGTAGTTAAATGTATCGCCAGCGCCTAAATTAGGTTGAGTACTGTAACCATATTGTAGTTGTGATGAATTAGCACAGTTTTCAATTATATAGTAGTATAATGTTGGAGGACATCCAGTTCCTTGACTGGAAGATACACTAATACTAGTGCCCTGCGAAGCTGAAGTTCCAGTTACAATATATGTTTCCAACGTATTCGCTAAGTCATATATTCGATCATTATTATTTAATGATATTTGTGCTGTAGTTTGGCTTGATGTAAATCCGCTAGACTGAGTACTACATTTAAATAATGTATAATACAATACAGGTATTTCAGATATTGTTGCGTTAACAGTAACTGGAACAGTTGTATCAGTTGTTATACCTTGTGCAGGCGTTATTGGAGATGGGCTAGTACTAGGTGCAACGTCAAATTGATAAGTAGCAGGTATTGTTATAGTAGGTGTTCCATTTGCATACGTATCAAAATTGTAGAAAAATGGTGATGGTCCAGATTGTTGTGTTCCACTTAAATTCCCTGCAGGAGTCCAAACATTATCACCAGTTATATTGTAATTAACAGATAAAGTAGCTTTAGGATTTTCAGGAACAGCTTGAATAGTACCTGTTATTGTGGTTGTTACATATTGTAAACCTGGTTGATTAGTTGTACCAGAAGCGTTGTTTATAGTTAAGCTAGTAAATTCATATCCAGGTAATGGCGTTACATCTGTGTTAAACGCATAAGTAAACGGTATAGGTCCTGTTTGTTGAGTGCCATCTAAATCATCACTAGTAACATATCCACCACCGGTAATATTAACATCCAGTTGTAATTGAACAACAGCGTTAGTATTTGTTTGTATTACATTACCATTAGCGTACATAACAGCTGTTTTACTACTTGTAGCACTTCCAGATATATCACCAGTGTAAGTTAGGTTTTCTATTGCATAATTAGTGTTTGCTGTAGCAACCGGGTTGAATGTATAAGCAACAGGGGAATCGCCAGAGAAAGAACCAGGTGTAACTGATAAACTAACTTGTGATGATTCACCTGTAAAATTATTTATTAACTGAGGCGTTACTGTAACCGGAGGCGGAGCAACCGCTTGTAATTCACCAGTTATAGTACTAACAACTGTTTGTGAACCGTTTATTGTTCCACTAGCATTAGATATAGTAGGACCAGTTACAAATTCATAACCAGCATTAGCAGTAGCTGTTGTACTAAATGCGTATGTTAATGGAGCAGGACCTGATTGTGTAGCCCCTGTTAAATCACCTCCAAGGGTAAACTGTGTACCTTGTATTCCTGAAGTAGATACTGAAAGCGTAGCAGTGATTGGTGGCTCAACTATTTGCTCTACTGTACCCCCAAGTATTGTATAAACTGTTTCATTAGCAGAACCAAAAACACCTGATGCGTTTGTTATAGTAGGACCAGATGAGAAGTAATAACCAGAGTTTGGCGTTATAGTTGTATTGAAAGCATATGAAGCACCTGTTACACCAGATCTTGTAGCGCCAGCGTTATCACCACCTATAGTATACTCTGTACCTACGATGTTATTTGTAAATGCTAAAGTATTTGTATAAGAAGTCGCGGCACCTACTATAAGGTATAAGGTATTTGCATTAGGCGTTAAAGCAGAATATTCAGCAGATGTTAAACTAACAATGTTTTCAACTACAGCTGTTGTAGTAAAAGTATCTGTATCGTTTCTAACATCGCCAACATCTCCAGCATCTATATAAGACTTAACTGCTGATAAAGCATTAGGTGTTATCGCACCAAGAGTTGTAGTCTTTACGTTTTCACTAGAATTTTGATTAAAAGCTATAAAGTCTTCACTTATAGCAGTGGTCTGATTTTCACTAACTTTAATATAGTTGTTCAAACCAGTTAAATCAACAGCTAGCACTGGATCCACTGTTGCAGATCCGCTAGCTATGTATAACCCACCATCTGCAGTAACACTTGTAACTGACCCAGCTGGTAGTCCTGTAACCCCAATTGTAATACGATTTGAACCATTATCGGTTAATACTATGTTTGCACCTGCAGCTAAAGTAACCAGTGTTTGACTAAAATCACTACCAGTTAATCTAATATTAGCAGCAGAACCATTTTGCGCACTAGTAATCGTATATGTTGTATTTAAAGAAGAAGGTATTGTAGCCCAAGTATTATCACCTCTTAAGTATGTAGTAGCAGAAGGTGTACCTGTAGCAGATAATGACGCTGATATAATGCCCGATGTTGTAATTGGTCCACCAGATAAAGTAACAAATGTACTACTATTAGTGCCGATACTAGTTACAGTACCTCCGCCAGGCACACCTGTTTGAACTAAGTCAACGATGCTCTGTATAGAAAATGATTTAGTGGGCTTCCCGGCCGCACTAACATCTGTACCTAATAGTAAATCTGAAAACTGTGGATTAGTTTCCTGTTCGTAGCTATATATTATTGCCATGTTTTATGTTCTTCTTGATTGTTTCTTCTCTTGTTTTGTCCCGTCAGGCTTTTCTTTAGACTGCGTACCTCCTCTGTTATGCGCCACACTAGTAAATCTACCAGTATTGTGATCATAATCCAACCCCGTGAGATCCCTTTTAGTATTTCTGCGTTTTTTTTGCGCATCTGCTCTCTTTATTTCCCTATCTCTTGTATTTGCGTAGCGTAAATCACGCTTTGCCTTGGCTAAAGCAGCCTCTGGAGATAATTTTTGCTTTCCCATGTTTATAGTACTTGCTCTGTACCCAAATATACTGCCGTAACGGTCTCAATACCTAGATACATTTCTGTAACCGACTCAATTCCTAAATTTGCAGCCATATTTTGATGTTTTGTATACTATATATACTTACATGCAAAGGCTAAAATTTACACTCACAAGCTAAAAGATGACATTAGCCCCCTACTATTTATATTAACACCCTAACGTCGCACTTTTACACCGTACCCTATATAATACGCGTAGCGTTTTTTGAAAAAAAATTTATAATTTTTACCTTTTTTCTATATAAAAGCACTAGGTGGAAAAAAATTGTTGCAAATATTGAGGTATGGTATAACACCTATATATTGGACAGCTACTTGAAAAACCTTTTTGATTTTGTTTTGACCGGGTCCCCCGCTTTTCTGACGTTTTGCGTTTAACGTTTTGCCTTTCCGTGTGATTTACGTGTACGTTTTACCTTTTCTATGTTGACATACTGTTGTAACGTTGTTGCTTACGTTTGACTTTACGTTTGCTTTGTTGTTATCGGTACACCTCACGGTCCTTATTGCGAGCATTCTCTTAGCATTTTTAAAAGGGTTGATACGAGTCTCTATTGATAATATATATGTAAATAAAAATATTAATAATTAAATACTACTACTATGCAAACTATTAAAATTAAATTAATTCTTTTATTAATAAATATAATAAGACCACTTAGAAGATTATTAAAAAATATAGACTATAAATTAATAGACTTAGTCTAAATAAAAAAGAGTTGACACGAGATCACTTTGATAATATATATGAACTTAAAAAAATATAATTATGACTTCTAATTACACATTCCAAATTTATTATTCAAAAGAATTTAAACTATATGACTTAGTTATAAATAAAAATAAACAATTTCATAAGCACTTTCATATAGCTTCAATTAAAATATTAAATAAAACTATTAAAAAATACATTAATAAATTAACTTAAAATAAATACTATGACTTATAATTACTTTACTACACAAATTTATAATAATAAAACAGATAATAAATTACAACAAATAAGAATATATAATCATATAAATTTAGATTCTGATCATGAAGATTTCTACACTGAATTTGACAATAAATTATTACAACCTTTATTAAAAGAAAACAATTTAAAAAGAAAAGAAATATACTTTAGTATATTATAAAATAAAAAAGAGTTAACACGAATACTAATTGATAATATAATTGAATATAAAATATATAACTATGATACCATTTAAAATTAAAACAAGCCCTAAGTCTAACTACACATGGATTGACTATGTAGACAATGGAGTACCAACAAGATCAATGACACACAAACCAATATACACTTGCGAAGTAGCTAAAGCAATGCAAGACTATGAGAATGGAATAGCTTTATGGCTTGAAAGCTTTAAATAAAAAAGAGTTAACACGAGAGTAAATTGATAATATAAATGTAACTAAAAAATATAATTATGACTTACAATGGAATTGCAAACGACGAATTTGGTATGGACTATAATCAACTAGGCCCTAATGAAAAAGAATGGGTACAAGAAGTATATGAAGATTTTAACAACTAAAAAATATAACTATGACTACTAACGAAGCTACACTTGACCTCATCACTTCAATAATGGATTGCTACATAAACAAAAAAACAATCTCAGAAAAAATGTGCTTAGCTAAAATACAAAGCGCAATTGAAGAGTCTTATATCCATGGATCCTTAGACAATGAATATAAATAAGGTTGACACGAAACTAAATTGATAATATATACGAACATTAAATAATATAACTATGACAGAATTTAACTTAACAAAGTACTACAAACACGAAGAAAAACTTGGACCTCAAGGAGGTGGTTGGGCAGAACCAAATATGACTGTACAACAAATAGCTCATGCAATCTATACCGACTGGCAAGATAAAAGCGATCTTAAGAATTGGAAGCACGACGAAAGATATGTGCACAACACAAGAACTAATCAAGATGCTATACATAACATTATAAATAACTTTATCCGCCAAGACTACTTTTAAATA
>Ga0208134_1000631_pt1 | contig 22827 bp, 47 predicted proteins | sample VirMetDEL_Mar_31_FD_184515 | JGI IMG/M metagenome (GOLD analysis project Ga0208134, IMG submission 184515) | Aqueous microbial communities from the Delaware River and Bay under freshwater to marine salinity gradient to study organic matter... | ecosystem: Environmental > Aquatic > Marine >... | reverse complement strand
CGTGAGTTGGCTGCGGCTAACGCCGCGTTCGCAGTCATCAAGCAGACGGTGGCTAACGGCGGCGACATAATGGCGGCGGGTCAGCACATCTTTAAGTTCTTTGACTCCAAGTCGGAGATTGCGAAGAAGGCCAACGCATCAGGCTCGGACTCAGAGGCTTTTTTTGCCCTAGAGCAGATTAAGCAGAACGAAAAAGACCTGCAAGAGATGTTTATCTATCAGGGTCGGGCTGGTCTGTGGGATGACTGGCTGAAGTTCCAGAGTGACGCCAAACGCAAACGTGAGGCAGAGGCCAAGGCGATTGCACTAGCCAAAGCCAAACGTAAAGCGCAAATATGGGCTTGGATAAACGGCGTATTGATTGTTATATCGGTGGTGACTGGGCTTATCTTTATTGCTGGCGTGGTCTGGGTGATAGTTAAACGCGGGACTTTTTAACCGCTGCGAAGGGTATATATGACTGCTTTATTGGACATGGTTCGGCTGCCTAACGCTTACTACGGCTTGTTAAATGACAACTTTAGCGGTTGCGAGGCCGTCAACATCTTTGGCTTTAACCGTGACGTGGGAACGGATTTTGAGACGATATGGAACGACACCGGCTCTTATACGTTTCCGTCGGCACAGTCTGTTTTAACCGTTGTGTCTACATCGGCAAGCGACACTATGACATTGCTGATTAACGGCCTTGATGAAAACTACATTCAGCGCCAAGAAGTTATTACGCTAACTGGTACAAGTGGAGTCACGACAGCACAGCAATTTTTCCGCATCAACAGCGCCGTTATATTGACTGGCTCTAACGTCGGCAATATCACCATTAAGATTGGCGCGACCTTACACGGCTTTATCGAGGCTGGTCAAGGCGCAACGCAAGCGTGTGTATACACCGTACCGGCTGGCAAGTCGCTGTACTTACTACGCATTGACCTAACGTCAGGCACGGTTAACCCAAACAAATATTTGACCTATCGGCAAACGCTGCGCTCAAGCAACGGGCGGGTTTTGCGAGTAGCCGAAGCAACATGGCAAACAGGCCAACAATCATTTGACCGGCAAGTGCCGTTTAAGATACCTGAGAAAACAGACTTCCAGTTTGAGGCCAAGTCTTCAAGCGGCTCAAACGAGGTGTCTATATTCGTAGAGGGATTGATAGGGTGATGAATGAACTTATATCAATGGTGTCGAAGTTTGCTCCAGCTATCGGGACTGCGTTGGGTGGTCCTTTGGGCGGTATGGCAGTTAGTGCGCTTGCTAAACAATTTGGTGTCGCGGATGAAGTAGCGGCGGTCACAAAGGCAATTCAAGCAGACCCAGAGGCCGCCTTAAAACTAAAGCAACTTGAACATGACAAATTTAAAGCTATCCTTGAAGATAAGGCTAACGCTCGCGAGCGCGAGGCTACTGTGGCTGCGAGCGCAAACGCGCCTCTCATTAGTAAAATTGTCACGCCGACTCTTGCGCTTGGGGTCACAGGCTTATCGTTCTTGCTATTCGCGGTGCTTATCTTTGTTGAAGTGAAGCCCGAAGCTAAAGACATATTGATTTACATCTTGGGCGTCCTGTCCGCTGCGGTAACGCAAGTGCTATCGTATTATTTCGGTAGTAGCATGGGTAGCAAAGACAAGGATGAGAAACTGCGTAACGCCATCAAATAGGGGTTGATATGTCCGTATGGTTGCCTGTCTTGTTTATTTGTTTGTCCGCTAACAACAACTGCGAATTTTACTCAGGCGACATATCGGTATCTACCGAACAATGCGCTGCCCAAAACGATAAGGCCGAGGCGCTAATAAAGCGAAGCGGCAAGGCACAGGCATACCGAATGGCGTGCATAGAAATCAAACCGAAAGCGAACGACTCACTATGAAATTTGCCGAAGCACTCGACCACGTTTTAAAGCATGAGGGTGGCTTTGTTGACCATCCTAAAGACCCCGGCGGCATGACCAACCTTGGCGTCACCCGTGCAGTTTGGGAAGATTGGATAGGGCGCGAGTCAAGCGAGTCCGAGATGCGTGCGCTCACGCCAGTTGATGTATCTACATTGTATAAACGCAACTATTGGGACAGGGTTAAAGGCGATGAACTGCCAGACGGCCTTAACTACTGTGTGTTTGACGCTGCGGTGAATTCAGGCACGGGTAGGGCGGCTAAGTGGTTGCAGGAGGCCGTAGGCGCGGTTGCTGACGGAGCTATTGGACCGAATACATTGGCAAAGGTAGCCGAGCACTCGCCCGACGCCTTGGTTAATGCTTATTGCGATATACGGATGAACTTCCTCAAGGGCTTAAAAACATTCGACACGTTCGGCAAAGGGTGGACTAGGCGCGTTGATGGCGTGCGTCAGGCCGCGCTGGATGCAAGCCGAATATAAAGTAGTCACTAGGAAGTCCATCCTCTTGGCGTACCAAATGCTAAGAGGCATGGAGCCGTTTTGCGGCTGGAAGCTGCCCGCCACCATACAGGCCAAAGTGGTTAACGACATATCGATGTACGGCTGCTTTGAAGACCCGGACATAATCACAATTAGCACGGCTCGCGTCTGGGACGTAAGCCAGCTAGTCGCCACGGTTGCCCATGAGATGATTCATTTGCGGCAATACCGGCTGAAACAATTAGATGACACGACGCCGCATGACGCTTACTTTATGGAGCAAGCGCGATTGGTGTGCGTTGGCCTCGGCTTTGACAAGGAAAATTTCTAATGAACAAGCGAATCATAACCAACGAAGAATTCATTGAACTTTGGCGGGTGCATAAGTCAGCGGCAAAGATAGCCAAGCTAACTGGTATTTCCGAGCGCAACGTTCACCACCGCCGCCGCGATATTGAAGCCAAACACGATATGGTGCTGGTTGCGGCAAGCAATAAAAACAGCGTAGCGCAAGCGTATGGGCACATCAACCTTGGCATGGAAAACGGCACGGTCATTGTGTTTAGTGATGCCCACTTCCAGCTAAGTCGGCGCACCACGGCCTTTAAAGCGCTACTCTGGCTTATTGGTGAACTCAAGCCCAAGGTAGTGATTAACAACGGCGACGCCTTTGATGGTGCACAGGCGAGTAGGCATCCAGCTAACGGGTGGGATGTAACGCCGACCATTATTCAAGAGTTAAACGCTTGCAAAATGTTCCTTGGCGAGATTCAGGAGGCCGCTGGCGCTGCTAAATTTATATGGACGCTAGGCAACCACGACGCTAGATTTTCGACTCGGCTGGCAACGGTAGCACCAGAGTTTCAAGGCGTCGAGGGCTTCCGGCTAGAAGACCACTTCCCTGATTGGCAACACGTTGTTAGTTGTATGGTCAACGATTCGGTAATGGTCAAACACCGATGGAAAGGTGGAGTACACGCCACGCATAACAATGCCGTTGGAAGTGGTGTGAGCGTCTGTACTGGACACCTGCACAGCGCCAAGGTCACGCCTGTGACAGATTACACGGGGACTAGGTACGGGGTTGACTGTGGCACGCTCGCTGAGGCATTTGGCGACCAGTTCATGTATGCCGAGAACAACCCGCGCAATTGGCGGTCGGCTTTCGCGGTGCTAAACATTGTTGATGGACACCTCCTGATGCCCGAACTTTGCATGGTCAGCGCTCTTGCTGATGACTGTGTTGAGTGGCGGGGAGAGTTGATTGACGTGAGCGAGTTTTGACCACCGATTCATTCGTGGTGAACCGATGGCCATTAGCACATTCATAGCGACGGTATGTTGAACCATCGCCACGCTGCCTAGTTTCTTTTACGTCGCACCAAGCCCCGCATGGGGTTGGGCACTTCATTCTTTGACGAATACCCCGTTAGGCAGTAGCGTGCCTTTGCGGTCTTTAATCTGGCTGTATGCCGAATCCATGCACGAAACCAAATCAATGTCTTGGATGGCGCAGTAGTTCACAAGGCAGACCATCACGTCACCCACGGCGTCTACGATTTCATCTTTGTCGTTCTTGATAGTGGCGTCCGCTAGTTCACCCATCTCGGACACGGCCTTGAGCAACTGAGCCTCGGCTGTGCTGTTCTGAATGATGCGCCGAGCAGTAGCCCATTGGACTATCTTCATCTCTACATTCGCGTAACTCATACTTTCACCTCACGACCATCTTTGTAGATTAACTTGTTGTTCCTACGGCTTGGGTGCTCTTGGTGGTCATCAGCGCCCGGCCTAACGGCTGGCATTGTCAATTCGGGGCAGGTATAGACGCCTTGCATCTTGCTGAACGATTGCGATTGTGCAACCTCGATTTGCTCTTTTAAGTTCATTTGCTCTCTAACGCCTTTTCTAGTTGATTGCGAGCGCCGTCAATATCAAGCGCCTCAAGTCGGTTGCATTGGTATCCACCAAAGTCATTCATAAACATCTCTTCAAGCGCGTCTAGGAGGTCTTGCGCTGCCTGTTCTACTGTCATGCCATACCCCTATCAAAAAACAATTTAAAACGCTCTAGGAGCGTCTGGCGGCGTCCTAGCAGTACTGTCTGCCACCATATATCATTTGCGTTCATGTGCGACCGTTTAGGCGGCTCATAGCGGCATCCAATGATAACGCGGCCTGTGTTGTACCCGTTCATGACAAGGCCACCACGATGATTGCGGGCACGGTCATTATTGCCGCGACGATGACTGCTGATAAAACGTCTTTCACTTCAATCCTCCAATGCGCGGTCGCGCTCAACATCGTACTGGTCTGCCATGTAGTCATCGTAGGCCTCCGCTGCCTCAATGTCGTATGGCTCGCTTTCTGCTGGTTCGTAGTTCGGTTCCATTTTTATCCTCCCTTAGATGGGGCTTTCGCCCCGTTGTCTACCACTCTTTTTTGCCGCCGAATTCCTCATTCCAGTTGTAGCCAGCCATGTACGCTTCGATTTGCTCTGCGCTCATAAAAGACTTACCAAGCGGTTCTGTTTCGTAAGTTCCACCAATGAAGTAGTGGGGGTTGACGTCTCGACTGTACCAACTGTCTGACGAGCCACGGTCAAATGGACCACCGTGCCGTGGGTCGTATAACTTGCTATTGAAATTTACTGGTGTATTCATTTTGCTATCTCCCGTTTGGTTGCGATGATTCATTATAACCACAAAAAACCACAAATAAACAGGAGGGAGTAAAAATATTTTTAGTACGGGTCAGCCTAGTTGTTTTTTCAGCAAATAAGCGATATGACCCGACACCGACCGAGACTCGGCCTTGGCTTGCGCCTTGACCTTTTCGTAGACTTCGATGGGTAGCCGCATAGTGACGAATTTGCTTGTAGTGTCTTTTTCCATAATTTACCTTTGGTTTACCAAGCGCCGAACCACACGCCGATGCCGTGTATCCAAGCTACTGGGAAGAATAATGCGCCCGCAATCAGGAAGCCCCATGCGTCCTGTGCTATGCAGACAATGATGTGCGTGAGCCAGCTACCCGCGAGGATAGCCAGCAACGCGATGCCAAGTGGTTCCTGCATCGCGTTCCCAATCAAAACGGCATATCGTCATCAAGGTCAGCAACGGCTGCCTTAGCAACTGGCTTGGCGGCCTGTTGGTCTTTGGGCTTGAAGCTGAATGACATAAACTTTTTGCCGTTGCTGGCGGTCTTGAGCCATGCGCTCATCCACACCTCTTGCCCGCCCACCAAAGCGGAGCCGGTGTAGTCGGGGTGGTTGTCGGTCTCTTTCTTGTCGTTCTTAAACAACGAGCCGCTGTTGTCTTTTTGTTCGTATGCCATGTGTTTATCCTTTGGTTAAAAAATACTGTGCGAATGTCTTGCCGTTTTGCTTTTTGTCAACCGTCTTGATTTCATACCCGCGACCGCGTAAGACGTGAATAACCGCCGCCAAGCGGAAGCAGCCGTAATGCTCCAGCGCCTCCAGCGGGGTGATTGACTTGCGGTTAAGGTGGGTCAAGATAGATTCAATTTGCGATTTCATTGTTTACTCTCCTAGTCTTTCCTGTAACGTTTCAAATTTAGCGTCCACCTCGCCTAAGAACTTGGTGATTTCGCTCTCCATGTCAGCAACGAACTTGTCATCACGCAAGACGCGCTTGATGAACAACTGCCCGTTAACCGGCATCCTTGGGTCAAAGACCACATAATCGCACCACGCTCGACCCGTACAGGCCATTTGCATTTGCATCTGCGCGTAGTATTTACTCGGCACGGTTTTGTTGATTAACGTATCAATCATCGTTGCCGTGTTCGGGCACTTAATCTCGACCAGGCCGTCATCCTCCACCAGGCCATCAGGAGACGCGCCAGCGCCCTCGATAGTCGGGTGCGGTACAAAGCCTACCTCGTCAACGAAAAGCCCTAAGCGAGCCTCATACGCAGCCCGCGCAAATGGTTCCTGTTCGTTGCCCCACGCCATCGCCGCGTTGGTAAACGATTCGGCCTTGCCGCCGGTAAAGCGTTCCACGATTAACTGAGCCATATAGTTTTCGCGGCTCGCTGAGTAGCCTGATTTGGTTTTAGCCATTAGGTCTGCGACTCGGCTGGCGGTTACTTTGCCAGCGCGAGCCGAGAACCATTCATCGGTTCTCTGTTCCATTACAGGTCTGCCTTTCGTGCGTCTTTGGCGGCGATGATTTGCGACTTCAACTCTGGGTCTGTTCCGCAAGCCTTAAGCGCAATAGCGTAGTGCGTTTTTAAGCTGTCTAAACTGTCGGCGGTTTCAACTGCTACCAAGTAGTTGTTAAACACGTCTGCATCCATGACGTATTTGTATTTTTTCGTTGCCGCGTTGCCATCGTCATCTTCCGCAGCGATACCGCAAGCCGCCATCACCGAATAACGACGTGCGTATGTAAGCGCCGAGCCGTATCCCTGCGGGTCTTGTTTGCTTGCGGGGACGTGTAGCTTGCCACCGCGTATCGTCTCGCCTGATTCGTGCATAAACACAGTCTCGACGGTCACGCCTGTTGCATCCTCGGACGTCTCTTGCAATAGTGCGATGCCGTGGTTTAACAGCGCCTCGTTGACGGCCTCCAAGCAACCGGCTAGGTCTGCGTACTTGCTTTTGAAATGCGGGTTCGTGCTGGTCTTTAATGCTGGCGCAAACTCGCGCTTGGCGGCTACAAAAGCCTTGGCTATGTTGTTCATTTCCATCCTCCTACTACTACTTCATCAAAGTGCTCTGCGCCGAATATCGTGCCCTCAAAATGCGGCATATCCTCGGCCTCCATCGCTTGCTCCAGCGACATAACCGCGTCGATATAAAACGGGCTGAGTGGGTCAACCAAGGTCTTGAGCAACGCCAAGCCCTCCGGATTGATTGAGTAAATTCTGTGTGCCATGTTGTTCCCCTTTAGTAATTCTGTTCAATTAACTGTTGGACTTGCGCCATGCCATCGGCAGAAACAGTCCACTCAGGTATGCCGCCGTCTAAATCCAAGCGACCGTCGTGCCCACGCAATGTTTTAACGTAGTAACGCGTAACAAATTGACCGAACTCGGTATGCGGGTAACGCGAATCGTAGAACTCGATTAAGGCGTCTTCCTTGTCGTGCGTGAGGCAAAAATCACGACCGTATGTGTCGCCTTTGTTTACGAAGCGAACCGTATATTTCTCTATTGATGCAACCATTTTAAAACTCCCTTTTGTGTGTGTAGCGACTTGCTACGGTGTAATTATAAGTGAAAAAATTTACGTTTAGAGTAGGGAATAACCCTACCAGGGCTTTCGCCCCGTTGGTTATTTTTTGGTTACGTTGCTTGGTGCGTAAGGTTGGGCGCCGTCTACGTTTCGACCAAGGTTTTCAACCAGCACTCGCTTGGCTGTAAAGCCGTGGAGGATGCCAAGGCAACCAACGCCTTGGTAGTTGACCCAGCACTCATCGCCGACAGCGATTCCCTTTTCTTCCATTTGTTGCTGTGCGTTCATTTTGTTTACTCCCTTTTGTGTTGACTTGTGTTTATTATAAGGGTAAAAACACAAAAATTACCTAGGGATTTCCCCTATTTACAAAAATAATTTTCTACCCTCATAATCCGCTATGAACTCAACATTTCAAGACTTTATGGCTGACCTGAACGCCCTTGTGCGTCAGCAGCCTGATACCGAAATCGAAGCCATCATCTGGTTGTCTAGCTTGCAATTCAACTGCGTCATGGCTATCGAGACTATCCAACGCAACGACCTCAACAAAGAGAATTTCGGAGGCACGGACTGATGAGCGACCCAGTAAACCACCCACCGCACTACACCGAGCACCCGTCTGGCATCGAGTGCATACAAGTGACAGAGCACCTTTCATTCTGCGTTGGCAATGCGATTAAATATCTGTGGCGAGCAGATTTGAAGCACGACGACGCCATTGAAGACCTAAAAAAAGCGGCTTGGTATATCAACCGCGAGATTGAGCGACGCCAAAAACAGGTATAATTGTTTGAAACGCGGCTAGGGTTGAAGTCATGAGCAACCTGAACGGAGTTCCTCCCTCTCCTGCCGCCGTTTCTTTCATCTAGGGAGCGATGAAAAGGTGAGCAATATGCACTACTATCAATTTCACATTGGCGATTACCGTTCCGCGACAGCGCATCTAACGAACGAAGAAGATTTGGCATACAGGCGTTTGCTTGATATGTACTACGACACCGAGGTGCCGATACCCAACGACCCGAAAGACGTTGCCCGCAAACTGCGAGTTACCGTTGACTCATTACGGGTTGCCTTGACTGACTTTTTCACTCCTATGGATGAAGGCTGGCGGCATAAGCGTTGCGATGCGGAAGTTGCCGCATACAAGCGTATGGCTGATGGGGGACGCAAAGGGGCGGCAAAGCGTTGGCATAGCGATGGCAATGGGGGGGTTATAGCCACCCTATCGCCACCTGTACCTAACCCCAATGCTAACCATAAACCAATAACCAATAACCATAAACCAAGTAGTAATGCAACGCGCGGGACGCGGTTGCCAACCGACTGGAAACCTAATGCTGATTTAGCTGAGTGGTCAAAAGCGGAACGACCAGACCTTGACCTACGCAAAGTATTCGCTGAGTTCAAAGACTACTGGTCATCAATCCCTGGTAGCAAAGGCGTCCGCCTTGATTGGGATGCGACTTGGCGTAACTGGGTACGCAAGCAAACCGCCGCCAAGCAAACCTACGCACAAGTTGCCGCCGACGTAGCGCGAACAACAACGCCACCGCCAGCGAATCAAGACGCAGCGCTGAAAAACATAATCGCCGACCGTGAGAACTGTTCGCCACCGCCCGAGCATATTCGCGCAATGATGAAGGGAATATTGGGGGTAAAAAATGCGTAAGCGGTCAAAGTACAAACCGAAAGGCGTGAGGCTCGACGCCATGAACTGGATAGTGACTGGCATGACAAAAGTATCTGCGAAAGAGTCTGAGTACGTCGCTATGCACTTGAAAAACATGAGCGCATTGGACTCGCTAACCAAAGGCACGGCAATCCGGAGTGAGGTAGACGTAGTGATTGGGGTGATTAACGTCGCTGAGGCGCTTTGTGAACTTGGGTTCGGTAAAGAGTACCACCAATTGGTTTTAAGCGCGTCTAGCGCCCTTTACGACGTTTGCAAGCGGTCTTTGAGTATGGGCGATAGGTTTGTATGCCGAGGCCAAGAGTTGGCAGCGATAAAGGATGGCTACGAGGTACACGACGCGCAGATGGAAATATGTACTATCGCCGACTTGGATAAAGCGTTAGACATTATTGAAGCCGTATTGAAAGCAAAGAAAGCGAAGGTCATCGATGCCTAGGAAACTGATTCAGGTTGACCACATTATTTTGGCTAAGACGTGGCGCCTCTTTGACCACTATGAGAAGCGGATGAGCGCCCATGACCTTGCGGACGCCTTACAGATAGCCATCCTGACGTCTTGGAAGTGGTGTCGCGCTTTACACGGGCAAGGGCTTATTCATATATGCGATTGGCGGCAGGACACATTAGGCCGTTATCAGACGCCTGTGTATGCCTACGGCGATAAGCTAGACAAGCCCAAGCCGCGTAAGACGAACTTAGACCGTCGGCTTGAGTACGAGCGCAGGAAAGAGGAGCGAAAGCAAGCAAGGGCAGAAAAAAAGGAAAGGGCAGAAGAAAATGCACGAATATCTGAAGGAGCAAATATATGTTGATTTCATGGTCTGTTTGGTTTTTATATTTATCGTTCATACTGTTTGTTTTTATGCTGGCGTTGCTTATGCACTCGCGTGCGGGTGACTACGAATGAGCCGCGAACTAGCCAACAAAATATTAGACAGGATTCGTGATGGTGCAATCTACCCTCCCCACGTCGTTGACGAAGCACTCAAAGCAACGGGCGACTTGGAAATCCCCATTTACTGATGAGCAGCGCACGCGCTTTGAAAAGGTTGCCGCCGAGCAAAAGCAAATCGACAACATGGCAACGGCGCGTGAGTTGGTGCAGATGTTCTATGCCAAAGACAAGGCCGAGCGCAACCCTTGGCTACGGGAGGCGCTTAACCGCATCGCCAGTAAGCAGGGCAGCGGTCACGCCAACAGTATCCGCACTTGTATGACAGCCGTTAGGGAAAACGAATATGAAAATAGCCTTGCATAGCAGCGAACAAGGCGTCAAGCAGATGCGCCAGCTATGGGTGAAGATGAAGGAGTCGCTGGATAGTGGTGTGGCGTTGACGGTGCAAGTTGAGCGCGAAAACCGAACGCTTGACCAGAACGCGATGTATCATTCCATCATCCACCAAATCGCTAAACAGGCTCAACATTTAGGCTCAACTTGGGACGCTGAATCTTGGAAGCGACTTTTGGTGGATACCTACACTCGCGAGATTAAGCAAAACTCGGGGCAAGTCATTCCCAATCTGACAGGCGATGGTATTGTGCAATTGGGTTTACAGACCCGTAAATTTACTAAGCAACAAGCGTCCGAGTTCACCGAATGGCTGATGGCTTGGGCAGCGCAAAATGGGGTGGTGCTCGATGAAGGGTAAAACACGGTCGGCCTCGGAAAAGGCACTACAAGACCGCATCGCTCAACTCGGTTGTATCGCTTGCCTAAAGGATGGCGTCTCCAACGACTTGGTATCCATCCACCATATTGACGGGCGAACCAAGCCGGACGCGCACACAAAGGTTTTGCCGCTGTGCGCCGGTCACCACCAAGACAACACGGGTCACGCAGGATTGATAGCGGTTCACCCTTGGAAGAAACGGTTTGAACAACGATACGGCGGGCAGTACGCTTTACTGGATGAGGTTATGCGGATGATTAACGACCAATGAAAATACTAGGCATAGACCCCGGCTTTAGCGGCGCGTGGGGGATGATTGATTGGCACGGTGAGTATGTGGCTTGTGGGGATATGCTCAACGACAGCAAACAGCTACTGACCAACGACATACACAGCGAGATAAGCCAAGCCCGCGATGCGTGCGACCTTGAAATATGCGTGGAGGCCGTCCACTCGATGCCCGCGCAAGGCGTAGCGTCTACTTTCAAGTTCGGCATAGCGTTTGGCATGGCCTTGGCGCTAACGCAGCGCATCAACGCGCCGACGCACATGGTCACGCCTCAGAAGTGGAAACGCGACCTTGGCCTGACAAGCGATAAGAACGACTCGCTAGACCTTGCCCGCAAGCTATGGCCTAACGCACCGCTGACCCGTAAAAAAGACAACGGGCGAGCCGAGGCATTGCTACTTGCCCATTGGTGGCGCTTGGAACTACAATAAACCGTTCTCCTGTTGGATTGCTCCAACTTGCGCCATCCTAGAGGTGGCGCTTTTTTACATGAGGTGAGATATGCCAGTTAAGCGCGGCAAAGAAACATTCGCCGGTTACAACAAGCCAAAGCGAACGCCAAGCCACCCAGAGAAAAGCCACGCGGTGCTGGCTAAGTCTGGCGACGATGTAAAGCTAATACGGTTTGGTCAGCAAGGCGTAAGCGGCTCGCCTAAGCGTGAAGGCGAGTCAAAAGCGGATGCGGCAAGGCGTGCGTCGTTTAAGGCTAGGCACGCTGAGAATATCGCTAAGGGCAAGATGAGCGCAGCGTGGTGGGCGGCAAAGGTTAAGTGGTGAACAATACCAAATGGTAGTATAATTGCTTAAAGGAGCGATATATGCCAAATGGAAACCTCAAACATGAAATAGAGTGCCCAAGCTGTAAACAAAAAAGGCTGGTTCGCTCTGATGTTATTTCTAGGTTAGCTAAAGCCAATAAGCCGCCTATATGCAAGCCATGTCACAACAGGTCTCGCTTTGATAATCGCTCACACCCTAAAAACGGGACTGGCGTTAAGAATAACCCTGATTTGCTTAGAACAAGAAACAGCTATTACAAGGCAAAACAAAGGTGTAGGCTTGGTGCAGAACACCATGCTTGCTATGAGAAAGTGGAGTTTCGTTTTAACTCTTTACAGGACTTAATAAGTTGCATCGGTTTGCGCCAAGAAGGTATGACCTTGGACAGAATAAACCCGCTTGGGCACTACGAGGCTGGCAACGTTCGCTGGGCGACTATGTCTCAACAAGGTGCAAACAGGTTGCCACGGGGTTACTGGAAAAGTTAAATGGTGATAAGATAGCCTCGCTTGGGCTTGGCCTTGTGGGTTAAGTCAGAAAGCGCAAATTTTTACCTAGTGGGTCAAAATGGCAAAACAGCAAATTGAGCAAGTCTCTATCGAGGCGCTGATTCCCTACGCTCGGAACAGCCGCACGCACTCAGACGCGCAAGTCGCGCAAATAGCCGCAAGCATCAAAGAGTTCGGCTTTACCAACCCTGTACTGATTGACGAAGACGGCGGCATTATTGCTGGTCACGGTCGCACAATGGCGGCACGCAAGCTGGGGCTGGATGAAGTGCCTTGCTTACGGCTGGCGCACCTTACCGAAGCTCAAAAGAAAGCCTACATCATTGCCGACAACAAGCTGGCGCTAAACGCAGGGTGGGACGATGAGATGCTCAAGGTTGAGTTATCCGAACTGAAGGACTTGGACTTTGACCTATCCCTGATTGGCTTTGATGCTGATGAGTTGGCAAACCTACTGGAGCCTGAACAGGTAGAGGGTTTGGTTGATGAGGATGAGGTGCCAGAGGTTCCAGAAGAGCCAAAAACAAAGCTAGGCGATATTTATATCCTTGGCAAGCATCGTTTGATGTGCGGAGACTCTTGCAGTGTAAGCGACATGGAAAAGCTGTGCGCTGGGCAAGAGGTTGATATGTGGCTTACAGACCCGCCTTACAACGTTGCTTATGAGGGTGGAACCAAAGAAAAACTAACAATCCAAAACGATTCAATGGGGAACGATGAATTCCGTGGCTTTTTAAGAGACGCCTACGTTACCGCTGATTTGGTAATGAAAAAGGGTGCTGTTTTTTATATTTGGCACGCTGATTCTGAGGGTTATAACTTCAGAGGCGCGGCTTTTGATGCTGGTTGGCAAATTAGGCAATGCTTGATTTGGAAGAAGTCCTCTATGGTAATGGGGCGGCAGGACTATCATTGGAAGCATGAGCCTTGCCTTTACGGGTGGAAAGAAGGCGCTGGTCATCTTTGGGCAACCGATAGAAAGCAAACAACCATTCTTGAATTCGACAAACCAAGCCGAAACGGAGAGCATCCAACAATGAAGCCAGTTGCTTTGTTTGAGTATCAATTACTTAACAACACAAAAGGTGGAGATATAGTTTTGGATAGCTTTGGTGGCTCAGGGACAACTTTGATAGCCGCCGAGAAAAATGGTCGTTACGCTCGAATTATGGAGTTAGACCCAAAATACTGCGATGTAATCGTAAAACGTTGGGAGGAATTTACAGGCAATACAGCTGTCTTAGAGGGGGTTAGTGAATGAAAGTTCTACCGTCAAAGAGATGGTGCGTAGTACACGACCATGATGGCTCTCCAATGGAGGGTTGTTTATATACGCACAAAGTAAAAGCAATTAAGCGACAGCAAGGTGTGCCAAATCCAGAGAAGTTTAGGGTTGAAATGGTTGCTGTTATGAGTGTTGAAATGGCTGACTCACTAATGAAAACCCATGGCTAAAGTAGGAAACCAAGGCGATGGTGGAGGCCGACCACTTATAGTATTCGACGCAGCGCAGACCGCACAAGTCGAGGCACTTGCCGCTGTATTATCCAAAGGCCAAATGGCTGATTATTTCAGCATTAGCGAGACAACCCTGCGCGAAGTGGAAAGCCGCCAGCCCGAGGTTTTTGACGCGTATAAAAGGGGCAAGGCCAAAGCTATCGGTAATGTGGCCAAGAATCTTATCAGCCAAGCGCAAAACGGCAATATCTCGGCGGCTATCTTTTACCTAAAGACGCAAGCCGGTTGGCGTGAAGACAAAGAGCAAGCTGACACTCGCCCCGTGGTCAATATTCAATACATGAACCCAAGTGACGAGAATATCCCCGACTGAGCCGCAAAACAGCTACATCAAGACAAAAGCGCGTTTTCCCGCGTTCGTTGCTGGGTTCGGTGCGGGTAAGACTGAGGCGGCGGTATTGCGCTCGGTTATCGGTTTGCTTGAAGCGCCCGGATGCAACAGGGGCTTTTATGAGCCGACTTATGACCTTATACGCATGATTGCGTTTCCACGCTTTGAGGCCGTTCTGAACGAGTTGGGGCTGGCTTATACGCTGGTGAAGTCGCCAAGCAACTACATCGACATTCACGGGTACGGGCATATCTACTTTCGCTCGATGGATAACCCAAGCCGCATTGTTGGCTACGAGCACGCCGACGCTGACGTTGACGAACTGGATACGCTAAAGAAAGATGACGCGGCCTACGTTTGGCGGCAAATCCTGGCGCGTAACCGGCAAAAGAAACCGAACGGGCAAAGCAACACCATCGGGGTGACGACAACGCCAGAGGGCTTTAGGTTCGTCTACGATACATGGAAGAAGAACCCCAAAGAAGGCTACGAGATAATCCAAGCGCCAACACGGTCGAACCCGCACCTACCGATTGATTACATCGAAGGGTTGAAGGGCATCTATCCTGAGCACTTGCTGGCGGCTTACCTTGACGGGCAGTTCGTAAACCTTAACTCAGGCTCGGTGTACGCAAGCTACAACCGCACGGCGCACAACACCGACGAGGTTATACGCAAGGATGATAAGGGCGCAGAGCCTTTGTTTATCGGGTGCGACTTCAACGTAACCAAGCAGGCCGCGACCGTATACGTTAGGCGCGACGGTGGCAACCAATGGCACGCTGTTGACGAGTTGACCAATATGTACGATACGCCTGAGATGATTGACGTTATCAAAGGCCGTTACGCAGACCACCAGATTTATATCTACCCTGACGCAAGTGGCAAGGCACGCAAAACGGTCAACGCTTCCCTGTCGGATATATCTTTGCTAGAATCGGCTGGTTTTTATGTACGCGTAAATAACCGCAACCCCGGCGTTAGGGATAGAATTATGGCAACCAATGCCGCGTTTGAGGCTGGACGCTTATTTGTTAATGCTAGGGCTTGCCCGACGGTGGCGCAAAGCCTTGAGCAACAGGTATACAAGAACGGCGAGCCAGACAAGAGCAGCGGCGTTGACCACCAAAACGATGCGACAACGTATCCGATAGCGTTTGAGATGCCAATCGTGCGACCTGTGGCAAATGTAAATTTTGGCTTTGCATTGTAATGTGGCTAAAATAGCACAAAGGAACCGACTATGGCTGTAAGTAATCCGCACCCCGAATATCAAAAGTATTTGCCCGTCTGGGCGCGAACGCGAGACGCGGTTAAAGGTTCACGGGCGGTCAAAGAGAAAAAGCATCAATACTTACCAGTCCCTGATAACACGTCGGGCGACGAAGCCAAAGGTACGGAGACCATCCGCTACCGACAATACATCAAGCGTGCCGTATATACGAACTTCACAGGCCGCACCAAGAACGCGCTAATAGGCGCAGCGTTCCGCAAGCAACCCGACTTTGTGCTGCCTGACCAGTTAGGCTACCTGTTGCAAGACGCTACGGGCGACGGCCTCTCATTGGTTCAGTTAGCCAAAGATGAATTGTCTAACCTGTTGGAGACCGGGCGCACGTCGTTCCTAGTAGACTACCCTGCGACGGATGAAAACCTAAGCGCCGAGCAAGTGGCTCGCATGAGTCTGCAAGCAACCATCATCCCGTACACCGCCGAGCAAGTGGTTAACTGGCGTACCGATAACGTAAACGGTCGCCGTCTGTTGGTGCTAGTGGTGCTTGCCGAGAATTACAGCGTACAGAAGGACGAGTTTGACCACACGGCTGACGTGCAGTACCGCGTGCTACGCTTGCGCGAAGACGGTTACACGACGCAGATTTACCGCGATGACGAACCCTACACCGAGGAGTCATACCCGACCAAAGCCGACGGTAGCCGCTGGACGGAAATCCCGTTCCAGTTCGTTGGCGCAAAGAACAACGACAGCACGATTGACGAGGCGCCTTTGGCAGACATTGCCGACGTGAATATGGCGCACTACCGCAACAGCGCCGACTACGAGGAGTCCTGCTTTTTGGTGGGTCAGCCAAGCCTGTTCATTACGCACAGCCTGAGCGCGGAGCAATGGAAGCAATACAACCCGCAAGGCATCAAGCTAGGTTCACGCTCTGGGCACGTTCTAGGCGACTCAGGTTCAGCTACGCTATTGCAAGCTAACCCCAACCAGTTGGTGATGGAGGCCATGCGAGCCAAAGAGGGCGCGATGGTTGCTATCGGTGCACGCATCATTACCGACCGCGCTGGCAACGAGACCGCCGAGGGTGCGCGTATTCGCTTTGCATCCGAGAATAGCGTGCTAGGTGACTTGGTAGACAACCTGTCCGAGGGCATAGAGATTTGCTTGCAATGGGTAGGCGAGTTCATGGGCTTGCCGCCAGAGGATATTGAGTTCCACATCAATACCGAGTTCTACGACAAGTCGGTTGACCCGCAGTTGATTATGTCTATGGTCACGCTAATGGACAGGGACATTATTGGCGAGAAGGACATTTTCGACCGCCTAAAGAGCGCCGGAGTTGTAGACCCTGAGCGCACCCTTGAAGATGTACGCGAAGAACGTGGAACCGCTAACCCGCTGATTTAATGTCAACCAACACGGCTTTAATCGACGCGGCAACGCGACACCAAGTATTTGTCCAGCTATACGCTGCGGGCAGAGAAAAAGAGGCTATCGAGGCCATCGACTCGCTGATTGAGCAAGTAGCAAACCGCATATCCGGCGGCAACCTTACGGCCTTGTCTCGCGCTAGGCAACAAGAGTTGCTAATGGACTTGCGTCTACTTGCCGACCAGTTGAACGGCGACTTAGCTGACAAGATAATCCAAGAGGCCATTGACTTTGCCGAGTACGAAGCCGAGTTTAGCAAGCGGATGTTTGACAACACGATACGCACGACCACGGTGCTACCCGCGATGGCGCAACTAGAGGCCAGCGTATTCACGTCGATAATGAACCTAGCGCCTAGTCAGGGCTACACCATCCGCGATGCGCTAAAGACGTTTGGCAAGAAGAAGTCCGAGCAGATTGTGCAAACGATACGCGACGGGATAGCACTAGGTGATGCAAACGGCACGATACAAACGGCGGTAAAGAACCTTGCGCCTATACAGAAGTCACAGGCCGCAACGATTGTCCGCACGGTAGCCAACCATGTATCGGTGCAAGCCCGCGACGTAGTGATGCGTGACAACAAAGACCTATTCACCGGCTACGAGTGGGTGTCTACGCTAGACGCACGCACCAGTTTGATTTGCATGAACCGTGACGGCCTTATCTACCCGTTCGCACCGGAAAGCCCGAAGCCTCCCGCGCACTTTGGTTGCCGTAGCACTATCGTGCCAATTGTTGACCCTAAAATCAGCCCTATCAGCGGATTAAAAGGTCAGCGACCATCAGTCGGCGCACAGGGCGCAAAGCAAGTCCCAGCGACCACGACATACGAGCAATGGCTAAAGAGGCAGCCAGCTAGTTTTCAGGACACAGTTTTAGGACCATCGCGGGGCAAGTTGTTCCGCAATGGTGATTTGAGCATTGGGCGGTTTGTTGATAGCCAAGGTAGAACCTTGACCCTTGACGAACTGCGCCGATTGGAACCGCAAGCATTTGATGACGCGGGCATTTAACGTGGCAGAGCCACAACATTTAAACCAGAGGTAAATAAATGGACTTCCTAAAAGACATTGAACTAGACGAGACGGTAAAGGCGCAAATTGCCGAGGCCGTAACCGCACACACGCAAGCGCAAATCGAGGCAAGCATCACCGGCTTGAAGTCGAAGAACGACGAACTACTTGCTGAGAAAAAGCGGGTACAACGCGAGCGAGACGAAGCGGCGCAGTTAGCTAAGAGCGAGGCTGAAGAAAAGGCTAAAGCAAGCAATGACTACAAACAGTTATTCGAGGCGCAAAAGAATGAGGCCGACCAGCTAAAGGCAAAGATGGAGGAGTTAAACACCAACATCAAGCGCGGGCAGATTAAAACGACTGCCGCCAAGATTGCCGCTGGCCTTACCAAAGACACAGCGCGGGCAAATTTGCTCGAGCAACAAATCAGCGCTCGGTTGACATTAACCGACGATGGCATTAAAGTTTTAGATGATAGCGGTCAATTAACAGTTTCCACTTTGGATGACTTGACTGCTACAATCAAAACTGCGTACCCGTTCTTAGTGGACGGGTCACAGGCAAACGGTAGCGGAGCTACACGGTCACAAGGCAGAGCCGATGGTGGTCGAAAACAAGTTAGTCGCTCAGACTTTGACGTTATGGCACAATCAGAACGCGCCAAATTCGTTAAAGATGGCGGTAAAGTAATTTCAGATTGACCATTTTCAAAGGAACTTCACAATGGCAAACGTATTAGACAACCTTGCAGCGGACATTTATAAAGCCGCTGACGTAGTAGGCCGCGAGTTAGTCGGCTTCATCCCATCAGCTACCATTAACGCCAACGGCTCCGAGCGTGCCGCCAAGGGTGACAATGTCCGTGCCTCATTCACACGCGCAGCTACCGCTGTAAACGTGGCTGAGTCAATGACCATCCCCGAAGGTACAGACCAGACGGTTGATAACAAGACATTGGTTATCAGCAAGGCTCGCGCTGTGCAAATCCCTTACACGGGCGAGGACGTGCGTCACCTGAACAACGGTATCGGCTTTGAGACCGTGTACGGTGACCAAATCAAGCAAGCTATGCGCACGCTGGCTAACGAGATGGAAGCTGACTTGGCTACCGAGGCATACACAAACGCATCACGCGCTTTTGGTACTGCTGGCACTACGCCTTTCGGTTCTAACTTTAGCGAAGTCGCCGAGTTGCGCCAGATTCTGGTTGACAACGGTATGCCTAGCAACGACGGTCAAGCATCTATGATTCTTGGCACGTTGGCTGGCACAAACTTGCGTCAATTGGCTCAGTTGCAAAAGGCTAACGAAGCTGGTGGCGTCGATATGTTGCGTCAAGGCGTTTTGCTTGACCTGCAAGGCCTGATGGTTAAAGAGTCTGCACAAGTGCAGTCACATACCAAAGGTACGGGCGCAAGCTACTTGGTGAACGACGCCTCTCACGCAATCGGTGACACCGTCATCGCTGCTGACGGCGGCACAGGCACCATCATCGCCGGTGACGTTGTGACCTTTAACGGTGACACCAACAAGTACGTCGTGAATACGGCGCTTGCAGGTGGTTCTTTCGCAATCGGCTCTCCCGGCTCACGCATCGCGTTGGCTAACGACGCCGCAATCACCGTTGGCAACAGCTACGCCGCAAACGTGGCTTTCCACCGCACCGCGCTGGAAATCGCTATGCGCGCTCCTGCTGTACCTGATGGTGGCGACACCGCTACGGACGCAATGTTGATTCAAGACCCATTCACCGGCATGGTGTTTGAAGTCCGAGTCTACAAAGGCTACCGCAAGACCATGATTGAAGTCGCCGCATCTTGGGGCGTCAAGGCATGGAAGCCAGAGCACATCGCTGTGTTGTTGGGCTAAACCAAATGGGGAGCCTCTTTCGGGGGGTTCCCCTTTTATTAGGATTGATTATGCGAGGAAAGAAAAATGCCGAAAGCACTCAAGCAGTACAAGAAGAAACCAGCCAAGCCAGCCAAGCCAATGCCAAAGCCGCCGAAAAAGTAAAGACGGTAAAGATGGTACGCGATGACGGCAAGACCGCTGACGTACACCCTGACGAAGTAGCAAACTATGCCCTCGGTGGCTATAAAAAGGCTTAAATCATGGCTTTGATTGTGGAAGACGGTTCGCTGGTAGCCAACGCAAACAGTTATATAACCCTCGCTGAATACAAAGCATGGGCGGATGCACGCGGCCTGACTTACTCAGCCGATGACACCACAGTCGAGCAACAAATATTGCGTGCGATGGATTACCTAGAGCGCATCGCATACATTGGCAACAAGGCCAACGAAAACCAGTTCCTGCAATGGCCTCGCACCGAGGCGCAGATTGACGGCTACTACGCCGACGCAACCGAGATACCGAAAGAGGTCAAGACGGCGACCTACGAAGCAACCAAGGTACAGGCCGACGGTTACAGCCAGTTTGAGGTAGAAAGCCGCAAGACTAAGTCCGAAAGCATTGGTGATATTTCGGTGGTGTACGCTGACAACGCGGAAAACCGCACCATCACACCGGCGCTTACCTTTGCGCTGAGTAAGATTATTCAACCCGTAGGAATGGTCAGCCGTGTATAACTACTCGCTGTTAGCTGGTAATGCGACCGCCTTACTTCAAAAGTTCGGCAAGCAATATACTTTCACCCGTACAACAAATGGCGCTTACTCGCCATCTACGGGCACGACAAGCCAAACGACGGCGACCTTTGACAAATACGCTTGCGTCTTTGACTACACGACAAACGAGCGAGCAGCGCAAAGCATTGAGCAGAACGACCGCCGCCTGTTAGCCGAAGGTCACGCCTACGAGGTAGGCGACACCGTATCTATTGCAAGCGAGATATTCCGCGTGATAAGCGTATCCGAGATTAAGCCATCCGACGTGGTGGTGGCTTGCAACCTGCAAATACGCAAATGAGTTTCGCCAAAGACTTAGATAAGGCTACGCTAAACCTCAAGGGTTATACGGAAATAACCGTGCGCGGCATATTGCTTGACCTGACGCGCTTGATAATCAAAGCAAGCCCGGTGGACACCGGCAGGTTTCGCGGTAACTGGCAAGCGTCATTCGGCTCGCCAAAGGGGGGTAAGTTGCAGCGCAAAGACAAGTCTAAGGATGGCGCAAACACCGCCGACCTTGCTGATAAGGTCATTGCCAATATTGAAATGGGGCAGACGTTTTACCTGACGAACAATTTGCCTTACGCTCGGCGATTGGAGTACGGTTACAGCAAACAAGCCCCTAGCGGGATGTTGCGTATCAACCTCATGGCTGTACAATCTATGTTGGCAAAAGCGAATAAAAAATGAGCACATACTTCAACGACATACAGGCCGCATTAGACACGCGACTAGCATCTATTGCTGGTAGCCCGCCTATTGCTTGGCCTAATATCGAGTATGAGCCTACGGGTGGCACGACGTATTTGCGGCCTGCGTTTTTGCCAGCCGATACATTGCAAAGCGGATTAGGCTCAGAGGGTCTAGACCAGACAAACGGCATCTACCAAATAGATGTTGTTTACAAAGTTGGCTCAGGTCGAAGCAGTCTGGTGGACAGCGTTGCCGACCACTTCAAACGTGGTACTGTTGCCACCTATAATGGCGTGAACGTGCGGATTCGGTCTGTATCTATTGCGCCCGCAATCTTTGACGATGCTTGGCACTTTGTGCCGGTGTCTGTATCATTCCAAACATATACTGAAGCGAGGTAATTTATCATGGCTATTGCTAACGGCGCACAACACTCCCTGCACTACGTTGCAGAATCAACATACGGCACAACGCCAGCGACCCCAACGTGGACGCCCGTGCCGCATACAGGCACATCTTTGGCGATGACCAAGGACGCCATTGAAAGCGAAAAGCTACGCGGCGACCGCCAGATTGAGGACTTCCGCCACGGCAACAAATCCATCGGCGGCGAGATTGGCTCCGAGTTGGAATACGCAGCGTTTGACGATTTGCTAGAGGCCGTTATGTGCGGTACTTGGGCAGCCGACGTATTGAAGGCTGGCACTACCCGCCGTTCGTTTACGTTTGAGCGCAAGTTCGGCGACTTGGCTGTGCCTGAGTACCACCGTTACACCGGTTCCGAAATGAATAGCTTGGGCTTGGCGGTTGCGCCTAATTCAATGGTCACGGCTACATGGGGCGTGATTGGCAAGGACTTGTCGCTAAACACTACGCAAGTTGCATCTAGCACTTACTCGGCTGACAGCGGCAACACGCCGTTTGATTCGTTCACCGGTGCAATCACCGAGGGCGGCTCAACTATCGCCACGGTCACGTCATTGGAACTAAGCATTGAGAACGGAATCGAGCCATTGTTCAGCGTTGGCTCATCCACGACTAACCGCCCAAGCATCGGCAAGTCACGCGCTACCGGTACGTTGACCAGCTACTTTGACAGCAAAGCGCTGTACGAGAAGTTCATCAACGAGACCGCCAGCGAAATCGTGCTAACCCTGACCGACGTTGCCGGTAACAGCTACCAGATTGACATTCCAAACGTGAAGTACAACAGCGGACAGCCTGACGTATCAGGCGAGGGCGCGGTCACGGTGTCAATGGAGTTTGTTGCGCTGTACTCAAGCAGCGACGCATCACAAATTGTTATCACCCGCACGGACGTATAAGCATGGAATTAAACAGCCTACGCACAGTAGAAAGCCACGAAGCGGGCGCAGAGTGTAATATCCTCTCGCCCGTGGATGGGTCGCCTACCGATGTGTTCATCAAAATCAAAGGTTCTGACTCGAA
>Ga0208134_1000630_pt1 | contig 22835 bp, 23 predicted proteins | sample VirMetDEL_Mar_31_FD_184515 | JGI IMG/M metagenome (GOLD analysis project Ga0208134, IMG submission 184515) | Aqueous microbial communities from the Delaware River and Bay under freshwater to marine salinity gradient to study organic matter... | ecosystem: Environmental > Aquatic > Marine >... | reverse complement strand
CAGGTGTTTGTCTTTCAATACCAATATCTCTACCATTAGTAGCATCTGTGATGTCACCATAATCAGGGTCAGCAATTACACCAAGTAACTCTTGATATACTGTTTTACCGAATCCCCAAAATTTAACACCTTCTGATTCTTTACCACGAACTACTACAGGAGCAAAAGTTCTCATTTTAGGTTCAAGTCTTTTACCTTGAATCCATTCGTCTTTATTACCTGTTGATTTTAGTTTGTCAGCAAATTCAGCTACTGGGTCTGGTCTTCCAAATGAAAGAGGTGATAGGTAAGTTTTATTATTACCTAAGTTATAATGAAAGAATAACTCAATGAATGGGTTATCTTTATTATGTTTGTAAGGAACAACACGAACAACTTGTTGACCTGGTTCAGGCTTCCAAAAGTTATCTTTTGTATTTGATGTTGATTGTAGTGTTGCTAGTTTGGATTTTATAGCATTTATATCCATTTGTACTTCTCCTGTGTTTTATTATTTATCGTTTATCAGTTATGGTTAATTCGTATAACCATAAAACCTATTTATACTATCTTTACAATATACGAAACAAATCGCATATAAGTCAAGCTTTTTTTTAATTTATTTTTTCTATTTTGAATATTCTTGTATTGATTTTGTTCAAACCATCTGAATTTGTTACCATTAACATATTCTTAAAGTTTTCCCACGGCACCATAAATTTATTATCCATAACACCATTGTTTAAATTCTTGATACATTCATTCAATGCATTAATAGTATACAATGTATTGGAATGTTTTTTTCTATGTAAGGAAATCGTTCCCTCTACTTTATTATAATCCACACCATTTTGTGTATCTACATTATAAGTACAGATTAATTCATTCACATTGTTTTCATTTTGTAATACATATACTTTATCAAATATAATCGTGTATGCGTCCGTGATTTTCTCAATCGTATCATCAAGATTATCTTTTGTTGTGAATGTAGCTAGTAATTGAGATTTCATTATTGTTCAGCTTTTTGTGTTTTAATTTTTTGTTTTAAATTAGATATTTTACCTTTTTGTTTATTCAACTCATTAGTAATAATTTCAAAATCTTTGTCAATACTATCAGTTTCAGCTTTAGTTGGTATATCTACACCACTAGCTTTAGATTTTTCTAAAAATCTACTTATCAATTCTGGTTTAGAAGCTATACGACCACCTGAAGCTCTTCCTGATTTTCTATCAATAGCTTTACCTGTATCGTCTTTTTTAGAACCATATCTTGGTATAAAAAACTCAGTGCCATCTGGATTATTTTTATTCCACCCCTTAATCATAGCCTCAATGTTTTTACCAGTCATACTTTTTAAAGATTCTTCAGTTATACCAGCAGTTCCACCATCTTTAAATTTATTACTATAATAATTTATAAATGCTTCTTTTGAATATTTTCTAAAGGATTGATTTAATTGTTTTAATTTATCTTCATCAGGAGATTTATCTAAATCAGATTTAATTTTATTCATTACATCCTCATCTGACAGAGCTCCTTTAAATTGATTAAATCTTGATTCCATCCATTCCCAATTTTCAGGTCCGTCAACACCACCATTATCTAATGATGTTACATGATCTAATTGTGATTCTGAAAATGGAACAAATTCACCTGTTATTGTACTTCTACCTCCAGTTGACATATAATGTTTTAAACAAGAAAATACTCTTTCTTTTCCAGCATCGCCAGTAGAATATTGTTTAGGTGGGTCACCTTTTTTCTTAACTCTTTGTACAAATTTTTGATAATTTTCACCTAATGTAGATTTCAATATACCAATAACTTCATCCACTTCATCATCACTTATATCATAGTTTGGTATTTCAGGTTTATTTCCCTCAAGATAAGATTTGTATTTTCCTAAATCGTCTTTAGACATATTAAATCTACCCTCACCACTAACCTCACTCGATGTTTCTAATAATCCAGAAGTTATATCTAATAAAAATTCTTGTTTTTCTTTTTGTAATGATTTATTGTCATCCGTTGGTTTTTCTTTTTCTTTATCTTCGTTATCATCAAATGGGTTAGCATCAATTTTCATAGGTGGTTTGGTTTCCTTTTCAGGTTCACTACCATCACCACTATCTAAGTTAGCTGCTTTTACAGCAGCCTCTTTTTCATTAGTTGAATTACCTTGTTTTATATCTGAAGCATATTTTCTAGCAGTTTTCATTGTAATTGTATGTGTTTCACCATCGTGTTTAAATGTTACTTTTTCTTCATCATCATCTTCTTCATTAATTAAATTATTAATAACTTCATATATAACTTTATTTGGTAAATTCAATTCTTCCATTGATTCACGAAGTTCGTGGATGTGTTGTGCGTTTTTTGGATTAGGCATTCCATCGTGAACACGATATGCCCATTCTACTAAAATCTCTTCTATGATTTCTGAAATATTTGTCATATTATAACCTCTTTGTAATGTCTTGCATTTCACCATAATTTAAACCCATTTTGGATTTGGTGTAATGTTTGTTTTCTTCTAAAATTGATTTTATTTCTCTCAAAGTTTCCACTCCATCTTGGTTTGAAAAGTCAAATAAGAAACTATCATATCCATATAAAACCAATTTTGTCTTCTTCCCTAATAAATAGTCTTGAATTAATAAAATCTTCTTAATATTTGATTCTGTCTCATAAGCCTGAATTAAATAGTTAAAAACTTTATTTCTATTCATATCTTCATAGTTCTTAAATAATAGTTTCCGTCTATAAATATCAGTATAAACAAGATTATGAGTATTTATTTCACTCCACTTCTTATTTATATAATTATGTACTTTATTGAAAAAAGGTACTTTTTCTCTTATTTCCTTTGTTATTCCCCCATAAAGTAATTTAAATGATATTTGTTTAGATTCTTCATATGTTGAACCATAGAAATCTGCAAGGTGTTGATGTACTGAATCTTTACCAAAATCATAATCAACCAAGTCAGCGATTAACCTCAAGTGATATGCATCAAAGTCAAATTCTATCAATGAATCATTTTCAGCCACAAACCCTTTTCTCTTCTCAGGTGGTAGAGCTGCAAAGTTAACTGAACCAAATGAATTACTTGGACGACCTGTTGTTGTCCATAGATTGTATTGTGAATATAATTTACCATTAGATATATGTTTCTTAACTCTCATATCAAATATGTCACAAATATCATCTGAAACCTTGATACCATTTTTCTCAATTGATGTAAATGCATTCACAACATCATTCATATAATCATCATTCTCACCTGTATATGCTCTAGCCATTCCCTTATAGATGTCACTACAATACTCATTATGTTTCGATAATGGTATGATTTCGTTAAGTTTTTTAACATTGTAGAACTTATTACTCAGAAAATCTATTGCATTATTAGATATATTTTTATCAAATGGTTTACCCGTTTCATTCCACCAAATGAAGTTTTTATCCACTACATCTTTAAATTCATAGAAATGATTTAATATTTTTTTATCAGGTGTTACAATAAATTCTTCATCTAACCACTTGTAATCTTGAAGTATATCATCCGAATCAGGATGTTTTTGAATTATAAAGAATGGTTCTTCTGCAGATTCTGGTTGACACCATAGAGCTGATAATCCATTGTTTTTGTGTAATGGATGTAGGAAAGGTTCTTTAAATATAGGTATAACACAATACATCGTATCTCAATATATAACATTTATTTGAATAAAACAAGCTTTTTTTTAATCTATTTTCGAAATTGACTACCAATAAAATTTTGAAAAAATTTAAAAGTTTTTTGGTAATATGGATTACTTTGGTCTAATATAGCTATTTTATCACCATAAACTAACATTGTGTATCTGTCACCAGGTCTTAATATTATGTCAGGTGGATGAACGATAAAAATACTTGATCCTCCAGTATAGGAGTATCCTAAACCAACTGATCTTCCTCTATCATATTGGTCAAGAAAATCATTATCATTTTGAGATCCTTGAACACTTCGTAAAGCTGCATTTACTTTATTTTTATCAAAAAATGTAGCATTGAAACCTCCCTCAAAATTTTGAATCTCACCATCTGCATCCTTAATTTTACCTTCTAATTCTCTAGAGACATTGAACTCTAAAGCGAAGTCAAATGCCCAATCTGGATTAGATTTTACTTCAATATCAGTCATGTAAGGTGCAAAATCTGCTATTTTTACAGTATCATCAAACCAACCATCATTAGATTCAATTTTGTCTTCACAAGGTAAACTTGATACAGCTGTTGGAGATAATCTGATTCTCTCTTTCTGATTAGTATTATTTATTATACCAGTTTTTTCAGGTAATAATCTGAATTGTGTATCTAATGCGGTATACCAACCACCTGGACCAATTTCATGTGTTACTTTTATCACCTGTAAATAACTTGATTCTTGATACCTTTTAGGTAAATAATCTACTTTAAAAGTATCACCCACTTGAATTGAAGCTATACCTAAAATTGTTAAATTTAAAGTATAAGGTAATAAATTGGGTATATCTTCTTGAACAGATGAGTTTATTTTATAATTATAATATTCTTTAAAAGTTTTAGCTATTTTATAACCTGCAGACTCAAGAGTTTCATTACTTGTTTTCATTATTTCATCAGCTGTGATTTTTGGTTGATTATCTTGATTTGAGGTTGTAGCTTTTTCAGATGTTAATGGTAATTCAGTACCTTCTATTATTTTAGGACTATCTGTTGTTGATATTTTATAAACATTGTTATCAAACAAATTGTCAACTGATGTAAACACATTGAAGACTTCCGAATCTACCTTTGGTTCGTCTAATAATTGTTCAGCTCTATAATTACCCATATCAGGTTCATATATGATTTTTAATAAATCTTTATCAAGTGAATTTATAGCTATTGCTTCTTGAACAGCTTTATTTGTTGAAAACAATGTATCACCCACACCCATTCCTTGTATCGCATACATATTACCAATATTACCTGATGGTAACTTAAAGTCTAAATTATAATCTTTAATCATTGAGTTGGGAGAATTGACATTAAACACAAAAAGTTCATCTTCATTTAAATCTTTATTTTCAGATGTAATTGTATAATTGGCATCTATTATTTCTATTTCAGCATCTGTTTCACCTTGTTTCATTCTCCAATCAAATAAACCATTACCTTGTTTATTTACATTTTCTAAAATTTCTTGTACCACTTTTTTAACATCTGAGTTTTTTTCAAAAGCTTCTACAATCATATCTACATTAATAAAAACTTCTCTGATTGGTATTCTGTTTAATATTATATCTGCTTTAGTTTCCAATTCCAATGATTCAGAATCTTCTTCTTCAGAAAAATCTTTAAATGCCACAGGTGATTTTCCTTTTTGATATGAATAAGAACCACCAGCTTCATCTGGATCATCATTATACCACCATTCAGGAAACATAAAAGTTGGTATATCTTCAGGTACTTGAGATAAAACATGTTGTTTTGCTATACTCAGATTTGTCCACCGTGTAAATGAATTTGATGAGTTCATTTTAACTTGTAGATTTTTACCTTTATCTATGTCGTCATTATCTTTTCCAAAACCAAATTGAGAATTAATAATTAAATCTTCAAATAGACCCCAAGTAATAAAAGTGTTGTCTGCATTTAAATTTTCTACAAAAACACCTGTCCTAATTGAATTTCCTTCAGGACCAGATTTACCTGACAATTCTTGTTTTGCTAATAATATTAAATTTTTATTATAAGTTTCAATAGTGTCTGATGTTGAACTAGCATTTGGTGTTGACATTAATTGTTCTAAATCTTTGTCATCATCATCAATATAATTACCATCATTATCTAAATTTCCAACTACTGCTCTTAAACCTAAATACAAAATACCTCTTGTTAAAATAGATTTTACTCTCATTACAATGTCATCATCTGTTGCAAAACTAAGTAGTGCACCATTTTTTGATGTTAAGGTAACTGAACAATCCACACCACCATCTTGTCTTACAGTAGCACTATAATCAGTAACTATTCCTTGTAGTACTTCTACATCACCGAGATTTTTTGTTATGAATCCTATTTTTTCATCATACAAATATTTCTGTAAACCACCATTGTCTTGTTCAGAAAAAGTAATTAAATCTTGAGGTCTGTATAAATTAGGTATATCTGCGAATCCAAAATCTACAAATATTTGTGCACCTGGAGCTAAAAAGTATTTTGAAAATATGTTATCAAAATCATAAAAGTTATGAACTACAAAATTTACAACTGTTTTTTTTATTAAACCTAATGAACCTTCTGTTTCAGATGTTATAGATGTAATACCTGATTGTGGTTTCATTAATGGATTTTTTTCTGATTCATTTGAAAATGCTTTAGAAACAGATTCATTTGGTGTAGCTTCACCATAATTTTTTAAATAATTATGATTTCCAATTTCATATATTTTACGGTCAAATGTTTGTTGGTCTCTTGTAGCAGCTACAATTGCGTAGTATTTAAGTTTACCATTTTTATCTTTTATCTCTTTAACTCTTGTTTTATCTAATTCTATATCAAGTTTTTTATCTTTAATAGCTTTTTTTCTTAAATTAACAAGAGTTTCAGGACTTGGGTCATTGAGTTCAGAAGCTGGTATTGTTTCAAGTTCCTCTATATCAGCAGTTTCAAAGATTTTAACAGATGTCCACATTCTTACAAATGGTAATTTATTAGCATAATCATAATTAGATACTGCTATATTTCTACCCTCTAAGGATTGTCCTGGTTCTAAATTATCAGTTACTCCTTGTCTAGCTTCTAATTTTTTCTTGACAATACCTGTTAAAGGTGTTCCAAAAATTCGTTTATTGATTGACATTTTTAACTACCCTCAGCGTCTACTGTTGTGGCTGGTATTCTCAATGATGTTCCCGCAGGAATGTTATTTGTAGTTAGATTATTAACCTTAGCTATGAACCACCATAATGTGGAATCACCATAAAACCTATTTGCTAAATTATCACACCTATCACCTTCAACAGCAATAAAATATGAATCACTATTCTTTTCTTCTACTTTTTTGTAAATAGTTGTTTCATAATATTTTTTATTACTTTTTTTGTTTTTATCTGTAGATTTATATCTTGACATTTTTAATCTCCGATATATCCATAAAATTTAGTTTCAAGATTTGGCACTGTAGAATGTATAACTTGGTAACCAATGGTTGCTGTTACAAATTTTGGAACTCTTTTTCCAACTTCTGTTTCATATGGTGAAGCTTGGTCTACTGAATAAGATAATGATTTTATATATCCTTGAAGTTCAGAGTTACTACCACCAAACATATCACCTATTCTTAATTTTGTCAAGGGTGCTTTCATTCTATTACCATAACCAATTTTTGTTAATACCTCTGAACTTGTTTGTGTCGCTTCATCTTCAACTAATGTTATAACCTCATCTTTAAAATATTCAGGATAACAAAGTGATGTTAATTTATTCATTTTTTTATAAATCATACTTAACTCATCTTTTGTTTGTGCAAATAATTTTAATGTTAATGATAATTCTCTTTCCGACATACTGTAAGTATAAACAGGTTCACTTCTCCCAATATATTGTGTTGAATTATAACTTGGTGAAATGTTTTCTGATAATCCCTCAATGAATGCTCTAAAAAACACATATGCACCATCTCTCATATCTTTGAAATAAAATGGCATTCCGTTTTCTTCACCCTCTATTGTTCCATCTTTCGTTGAGTTGGGGTGAGCATCTTCTATTTTTTCTTTATATTGTATTCTACCTAATCTTGCTGAAACCTCCGAATTACTAACACCAAAATCTAATAAGGTGTGTTTATCACCCTTACCCCTATAGGTGCTTTTAGCATCTGTTGGAATACCACTTAAACCTTTTATTGAGTTAACTAATTTATTACCAAAATCTGAAAGATTTGTACTATTTCCACTTTCATTAGATCCATCTGTAAAAGTATCGTTTATTTTGTATGAAGTTGAATTACCAGGATATTCATCTGATTCAAATATATCAAGTCCTAAATTTGGTTCTGTTTTATCAAATAAAGTTATTGGAACTCCACCAGCTCTAAATCCAGATTGAATTAATGAAGAAATAGGATTATATGTTTGTTTAAATCTTTGTCTTGATTGTTGTAATTTACCATCTTTACTAATAAATACTGACTTAGAATTAGACCCTAAAAAGTTTTGTTTCGCAATAAAATCTACACCTGCAGGAGATGTTAAAAATTTAGTAAGTCTTAGTGCATCCGTAACAGACCGAGCTATTGGTAAATCTCTACCACCAAAATTATTTAATCTACCATTTAAGCCAAAATCACCACTAGAAGCTATTTTACTAACAATATATGGCTCTTTACCCATATCTTGTAAAAATTCTTGAAAGTTACCTGAAAGTCCAGATGCTCCAATAAGTTTTCCAACCGCACTAATTACTGATGTTCTTGAAGAACCTGCAAATCCAAATCTACCATCTTCAGGATTTCTTATATTTAGTTTATCTCTACTTGCATTTGGATAATTATAACCAACATCATCTTTAGGTGAGTGATTTGGATTATATAATGTTTCCCAACTTTTCCCATCAAGTGGTGATTGTCCTATTAATTTACTCAACTCAGGTGTAGTGAATTGTGTTAACTTTGTATCATTTACATTAGTTATTACATTTGATGAAAATGATTCAATGTTATTAATTAATTCTTCTTGAAATACACTTTTTAAATTTTCTAAACCCATTACGATAAACCCTCCATAGCTGTAGCAAATCTTCCAGCTTGTTTTCTGGTTTCAGCTATCAATGTGTCGTTTTGTTCTCTCATTCTTTTATTTTCTTCAACCACAGGCCTCATAGCATCTTTAATCATTCCACCTAATTTTTCAATTGGAACAATTGCTTCTTGTGGGTGAACATTAACCAAACCTTCCTGTGTTGTGATACCACCTTCTTGAGCAGATGCAGGTTTGGCTACATTATTAATCGCTGACATAGCTGAAGTAACTGCTGCCACACCCAAACCAAATCCTATAGAACCCATAATAGGATTCCTAGCAAACGCTGTTAAAATAGCACTAGATGCTATTGTTCTCATACTGAATGCAGAAAGTAATAAGTGACCTTTCATAGCTGCAAATATTCCTAACAAACCTGGTCCAACTCCAACCGTGGCTTGAAGTGCACTCAAAATACCATTAGCAAATCCCAAAACAGCATTTAATGAGGGGCCAATACTTTCAGCCAATTCCAAACCAATTGTTTGAAAGTCTGCTAAAATCTTCGCAACACTTGTAAGTGTATCCTCTGGTATTTCATTTTCTGCAGTTAATTTATTGATTTCACCTTGTAAAGATAGTTGTTCACCTTGTTTTGAAACTAATTTTTGTATATCAGCAACATTCATACCAAATGCACGAGCCAACCCATCTCTCTCTATTCTATTTAATTTATTGAACTCAGCTTCTGTACCAACTTGTCTTACTATTTCTTTTTGTAATCCTTCTATATCATTTGCTAAAGATAATTCTCTTGCTTTTTGTAAGTTTACATTTCTACCTAAAAGAACTGAAGCTTCAATTTCAGCATTCAATGAACCTTGAAAGTCAAGTAAATCATCTGCTGTTTTTGCTACTGTTGATAAATCAAGTCCAAGTTTTCTAGCTTGAACTGCTGCTCTTAGTAAATTCTCACCACCATCTTTTGAAAATCTTGCAAATACTTCTGTATCTGTAGCTACATCTGATAGAAGTTTATCAAATGGAATATTGTTTGCATCCGCGAGTTGTCTAGCCCCTAATAATAAATCTTCAGCTTGTTGTCCAGTCAGTCCTTGAGTTTGTGTAAATAATCCAACTAATTTTGCAGATTCCTCTACACTTATACCAGTTGAAGATGCAATTCTAGCTACATTGTTTGATAATTTACTAGCTTCACTTACACCAATACCAAAATCATTAGCTATCTGTGATATTGAAGACTGAGCATCTTCACTTGATAAACCTAATCTTACAAAGTTTTGATTTGCTCCAGCTAATTCATCTCTAAATTTTGTAACACCTATTCCACCAAATTGTTTAGCGATTGTTTCTTGTTGAGCATTAAATGCTAATAATAGAGCAATACCAGCGGTTAGTGGATTTAATACAAATCCTTTTATACTTGAACCTATTCCACCAAAAGCACTATCAACTTCATTAGCGGCTTCTGTTGCACCTTCAATTAAATTATTGGCCATTTGCTGAAGTTTTATTTCTTTTATTTTATTTGTAACAATTTTTTGTTCAGTTTTATATCTTTTAGCTGCTTCAGTATGACCTGTTTTATTTAAATTATTTATTTTAGATGTAATATCTTTCTGTATATTAGTTAGTTTACTTATATCTTTTTCGTTTGCAACAATATTATCTAAAATTTTTGACCTATCCTGAAGAGTAGAATCAATAAACTTTTCATTTTCCATTCTTTTTTTAGTTAATTCATTAGCCTGTCTAGCAAAATCTAATTGTTCTTTGAATTTATTAGCCATTTATATTCTCTATTTTAAGAAATCACTTAGTTTATATTTACTAAGTTTGATAGGTTTATGGTTTGGGTTTAATTCTTTAAATTTTTTATTTAACTCTGATTCTATATCGTTAACACCTTTGTTTAACGATTTAAATCGAGACATTATTTTTTTATCTTTTTGAAGTATTTTTTCTTCTTTAGAAGACAATTTTAACAATTTAGCTAATTTACTAAAAAATCCTTCAGCTAAAATATTTTTGTTATTCATATATGATTTTCCACTCGACATATTATTCTCCTAATTAGATAGATGTATTCATATATAAATATCAATAATGTAGAAAATTATCTTTTAAATCTTGGATTCATTGGGGGTTTTGATTTTTGTTGAGCTTTTTTCACCTCTTCATTTTCTTTTTTACGAGTATCAGCTAATTGTTTGTAGTAAAAGTTTCGTAAATATACGGGCATATCATACACATCAGAATGAGTGAATCCTTGTCCATAATACATTAATTGAAATATTTGTTCGTGAAGTTTAGGTTTATCCTTCGGTGCTAGGCCAAAAAAACCCAACTGTCATTGGTATATCTACCTTGACAGTTTCTCCTCCTATTTCTATTTCTTGAGATAACTCAATATCAGGTGTTACTTTTCTAATTTCATTTCTCAAATACATGGAATCTCTAGCTAACATATTTTGAACAAAACCATTAATTGTAGTACCCGAATCATCACCATCAACTGATGTAATGGTATGTCTTAATCTTGTAGTTAACTCTGGTTTTACCTCAGCATTAACTTTTTCTGAAGCTTTTAGTTCTTCATTTATTAGAACTTCTTCTTTACCAGTCAATAATTTAAAAGTTACTTTTTTCTTAGCTATTGGTAAATCAACTTCAAACTTATTTTCTGTTATTCCTTCTGGTAATTTTTTAAATGGACAATCTGCTAAATTAAATGTTTGAGTTGAAACCTCACCTGTACTGGGATTACTAACTTCACAACTATATTCTGGTCCGTATGCTAATATTCTAGCTGCAACCATCACTGCATTTTTATCACCAAGAACTAAATCATCCGATTTAACACCCGTTGTTAATATTAAAGAATCTATTAATCTATCAATCACCACACCTTTTTTAATTAAATTCTGTGATGTCAATATATCTTCTTCTTTTGCAGTCATATACTTGATTTCGATTTTACCATCTTTTAATGGGGAATCTTTTCCATATAACTTACCTTCACTTGGTAAATCAATCATTTCACTTGGAAATTTATTATCTGCCATTGTAACCTCCGATTATTTTGATTCGGAAACAGACGCTTGTCTATAACCTGTAACTAACTTCTTAATTTCACCGATAGCTTTTCTTGCTCTACCACCAGCTGCTTTTGTACCCTTATCTGAAAATACTGAATGATTTTCTTCAAATTGTTCGAATAATTCTTTTATTTCACTATATAATTTATCTGTTGACATTTTTGTCTCCTATAACTTTGGTTAAACTTCAATTGCTCGTCTAAACCAACCTAACCAAAATTTCTCTTGATTTGGTTTGTCTATAACTATGTTTGCAAATCGTAACACACGATATGCTCTTACTACATCTACACTTATTTTCTGTATAGCATTTATTGTATTTGGTCCTATTCCACCATCTACACTAATTTTGTTTCTACTCTTAGAATTAGCAGCCTGTTGTAATACCTTAACAGCACCACTTCTACCGAAATTAACACACATATCAAAATAGATATGTCTTAATTGTGGAGGAACTGAATCACACTTACCTCGTCTCCAATAGTCTGTATGATATATTTTTTTAGCTTGTTCTTTGGTAAGATTTTTAATATCCACATTAGGATACCATCTTTTAGCAATTCCATACTTGGTTTCACCACCAGCATCATCTGGATCATTCACATAACCACCTTCGTGGTCTAAAACTATTTCTATTATTTCGTCAAATGTTGTTTTCATATAAACATCCTCATTTCATATATAAATATATATTAAATAAAAAAACCCTCAATATTTCTTTGTATTGGGGGTTTTCTTATATTTCAGTTAAGTATTTTATTAGAATTTAAGTATTGCGTAATCATATCTTAATGTTAGTGCAATTTCTACAGGATCTGATGAGTCAAATGCTAAGTCACCAAAATTAGCACTTTGAATAAATGCACCTTTTAGTTCCCATTCTTCAACAACAGCACCTACAGGATCTAAAACATTAAATGTGATGTTTTTCTTATAAAAGTCAGCATATCCATCTCTACCAGTAACTGATTCGTGGTGTAATCTAATCCACTCAATTACTTGTTGTGAGGCACTTGGTACGATTGGGTCGTATAAAGTAATCTCTAATGGTTGCCATCTTGTTTTACCTTTAACATATCTTGTTACATTCATATGTTCTAACACTACTTCATCCGAATCAACTTGTGGACGATTCATAGTTTTAATCAAGTATGCATTAATACCATCTATTTGCATTATAAATCTATTTTTGAGCTTTGGCTCAAAAGGGGTAAACATTATATCTTGTGGTTCTAATAATTCGGCCATTTAATTTCTCCTATTAAAATACTTAAACCTTTAATTCATATATAAATATCTAAAAATATAAAAAAAAGGGACTTATATTTAAATAAATCCCTTTTCTTTAGTTTATTTTAACTAACTATTACTCTGGAAAAGAAGCACCAGTTGGTTGTACTGTAAAGTCTAATACAATAAACTCAGCAGTTCTTGTAGGTTGTAAGAATAATTGTCCGACTAATTGATTTCTATCAATTGTGTCAGGTGTATTATTCGTTTCATCCATCACTACTCTAAACGCACTCAAACCACTTTGTGATTGAACTTGTTCTAAGAATGGATTAACAATTCCTAAGAATCTTCTTCGTGTTGCCGCTGTATTTTGTTCAAATACAAGGAATCTTGAAGAAGAAGCAACAAACTTCTTAACTCTGATTAATAATCGTCTTACATTGATTCTATCAAGAGCACTTGATTTTTTCTGTAATGTTTTTTGTCCAAACACAGTCACCCCTTGTCCTGGGAATGTTGCAATTGGGTTAACATTTGAATCATATAATGAATCTCTATTACCTTGAGTTAGTTTTCTTTCAGCTTGAATTGCAGTTGTGATTCCACCACGATTTAAACCAGCCGGAGCAAACCAGGGGTGAGCAACTCTATCATTGAATGCATAGATTCCACCCATTACTGTTGATGGTGGCACCCATCTTTGAGTTCCAAGTTGTGAATCAGGTATTTTAACCCACGGCCAATACATAGCTGCGAAGTTTGAATCTCTAGCTTCACCTCGTGTAGTAGCAGCTGCTAATGTTGAAGCATAAGGAACTGGGTCAAGAATTGTAAAACAATCACCCCTTGACTCACATACATCTATTGCTTTAGCAGCTACAGTTGTATGAACTGAATCAATAATACCTGGCATTAATATTAAATTAATATCAAATTCATCTTGATTAGCAAGTAAGTCAAGAGCATTTGTGTAAGCAGTTTTTCCATCATCATCTGCTGTTGGATTAAGTCCTTGTGAATTAGCTTCTACAATCTTATCATAGAAAAGAGCAGTTGGACTAGCTGCTGTATCACCACGTTGTATACCTAACGCATCAAATCCACTATGTCCGTCTTTACCACCACTAAATCCACCTTGTGATGAACCACTACCAGCAGCTGGTAACGAAGATGAATTTGCAGCAACTCTCACGTTTCCATTTTCATCTAAGTAATCAATCAATTGTTTACCAACAGATTTAACTCTTACGAATCTAGATGCATTTGGATAATCACCATCTAATTTAATATATTTTACACCATCATCAGTTTGAACAGTTTGAGTTTGATCACCGATTACTTTTGCAACATAATTAGTTGAATTAGGGTCTAATGTTAAATTATTAAATGTTTCAAGTGTTTGTTTTCTCTTAACATTGTCATTACCAGCCCTAATAGCTAAATTAAAAGTACCTTTGTTGTTATTTTTTGAAGTAACTTCAAATCTAACATTATGTTTTGAACCACTTATCAATATACTATTGGTTGTAGCAGTTGTACTAGCATTGTTCATTATTGAACCATCAGCTAATGTTTCCAATGTAAATGCAATTGTTTCAGTTCCATCAGTATCAGTACCACCTGCAGTTGTAAACTGAGTTGTGAATGTTGCACCTGAACCAGTTGCAACAACTAAACCATTACCAGCAGATCCAGCAGATGAACCTGATATACCAATCAAACCTGCAATACTAGTTGCGGTAAAACCACTTAATCCACTTACTGTATTAAATTCATTTTTAAAGTTAGTTGCAAAGGCTGTAGCACTACCACCTCTAGCAAAGAATCTTATTGAATCATCACTCGCATCTTCATTTGGAACAGCTTGTCCAATGAAGTCAATTACAGTACTTCCATTTGTTACTCTGATAACATCTGATTCTTCAATACTTGATGCTATCATTGTCATTGAACCACTACCAAATGTTGTTCCAGTTGTTACAGTACTATCAGAAGTTAGTACATTAGCTGTAGCTTTTGAAACACCTTGTGTTCCATCTGCAAGTACTCTAACAACAGTTAATGTGTCTGAATTTTTTAAATATTCTTCAGCTGCATGTGAGGTTAAAAATTGGACTGAATCCGAACCTGATTTAAATACATCTCCAAATTTCGCTTGGAAATCAGAATATGATGTTACAACAGTTGGGATTCCTGCAGGACCTTTAAGTGTCGGTCCGATAAGAGCAGCTCCAATATCAGCCACAGCAGCCGGTAAAAATGTCTGGTCTATTTCATTCGTAAATACACCAGGTGAAATAATTTTTTCGGCCATTGAATTTCTCCTAAGTTAACTTATTTTTTGAGGTAAATATACTATTTTGCGCATTAGTATTATTCATATATAAATATATGATTAAAAACTCAAACAATGATTTTTTTTTGTTTATTATGATTTATTTTCAGTTGGTGTAAATACACCTGTTTCGGGATTTAGAGAACCTTGTCCGTATTTTTCAGTAATTCCATCAAGAAATTTCTTTTCATCATCTTGAATTGATTTTAAGGCATCTTCCAAAGTTACTTCGTCATTATCTAATCTAATTTGAGCTAATTTTAATTGTCCGAATTGATTTTGAACACTAGAATAACTTTGTTGTATTTTTTGAACTTGTATAAGTTCTTCTTCTGTAAATTTTACTTCTTCTGGCATTATAACCTCCAATTGTGAATTGTTTATTGTCTATATATAAGTATATATAAATTTTGAAAACGAGTGATTTATTTTCCCACTTGTTTGTCTGTAGCATCACCTTCCATACCAAAAGTAACTCGTGATGTTGTTGTGAATTTTTTCATATTTGATACTTTATTCGTTATTACTGAATTTAAGTATTCTGGTAATAAATAAGCCTTTGATGTAACACTAAATGTTGATTTAATAAATCTTTCACCATCTTGATTCATTTCTGATGCATCTGATACACTATCAATTGTACATAAGAATTTATTATTTGTTCCGTCACCCCAATATGTATGTGATTGGTCGACAAAAGATTCCACTAATGGATTCATTTGTTCAATAAAGTTTGTCCATAGTACAAATTCATAAGTTACATCAGTATAGTTTGGCATTCCAGTTGTGATTACATCATAAGTAGGTTGAACACCTTGTTGAACTGAAAATCTATCGTATTGATTGTCTTTACTCCATTTATTAGCTCTAACCACATCTATATGATTACCTTTAACATCGTGTGGAAAAGATTGTCCCGATAAATCATTTCTTGCAATTTCTGTTCTTCGTAACATTATTAATGGAAGTATTAATGAATTGTTTTTATCTCTCAATACTCCTCTTTTTCTTACTGCTTTCCATCTTTCCTCATTACCATAATAAACAGGTATTTTTAAAGTCTCATTAGCTTCTCTAACTCTTGGTTTCATTACATTCTTAACGTGATTCAAAACCGCAGTATCAACATCTTTTAAAGTAATTGCATAATTGTCTGAAAAATTGTTACCTGGTACAATAGTGGTTTCTCTATTACCACGAATCGTAGTTCCTTTAGTAGATACTTCATTAGCTCTATTAACTAACTCTTTATTCACCACACCTTTGTTTGTAATCTTATTTACTGCCATTTCGTCTTCTCAATTTTTTAAGTTTATCAAGTTTATTGTTTACCTTACCTTTTACTTCTTCCGATTTAATACTACTCATATCAGCTTTACCAATTGCAATTTCTTTTTTAATATCTACTTCAACAGCCTTTATACCTGTTTGACTTGGTGAATCAAAGTTGTCCAATTTATTCATCAACTTACCCATCATTTGTTCCATTTGTAGATTACCATTAGGTTCAGGTGTGTAATGATGTTTTCTTTCACCATAAACATCTTCATCATCTTGAACATTACCACTTACCTTAACTTCAGGTTTAGGTTTTTCTATAAAGTTAGGATTTGAAGTATCATACTTCGTAATTTTCTTTCCTATGATTTGTTGAACAGCCATTATTTTATACCTCGTTTTTTAAATCTTTTTATTTGTGCAGGTGTTCTACCAGTTCTTTCTAACATCTTATTCTTTTTCTGTCTTTCTTGTTTTCTATGTTTTGCTGCTTTGTTTGGCATTATCTTTTCCTCTTATATAATGTTACAGCTTTTTTGAAAGCTGGTGAGTTCATTTGTTGATAAACTTCTGATAATCCTTTTATTTTAGAACTTAGTGGTGATTTATCCTTATATAAATGATACATTAGATTATTTATACCACTTTCATATCCTAAATCATTAACAGCTTTTCCTAAATCTTTTTGTATTCTTTTTTCTAATTGTTTAAGATTGTACACTCCAAGACCAGTAACTGCAATAGTTGGATTCTTTGGGTCGAACTTTCCTTCACCCATTTCTTTCTTCATATCATAGATATTGGCATATTTACCCTTACCAATAGACATCTTACCTTCCGTTAATATATCTTTTAATTTAATCATTATCTTGGTCTCTCTTCAATTTGTAAAGATGATAATCTTGAACGATGTGCTGTTGCAACAATGTTGTGTTTAAAGTTTGGGTGTCCTGCAAATAATTTTGGTTCTGTTGTTCCATTAATTTCCCAATAGAAATCATTCCAATCCACAATGTCACCAGTTTCAGGATAAAAATTCAATGAACCACTTGATAGATTTTCTCTTTGGAAAAACATTTCAATTGAAGAATTAGTATCTGCGCCAAACTCATCTTGAGTTACTTCAGGTTCATTATAATTAATCAAACAATTAACTCTAAATCCTATATCATAGTATTTAGCAGTTGATTCACCATAAACATTGTCTTCTGTTCTTTCAACATTCACTTTATAAATATCAACAGATTGTCCGACAATTTCGTCAATCAATTCTTCATTCATTTGATTAATTAAATCAAACTCTTTTTGTGGTATAAAAAATGGTTTTGTTTGACTCATTGTCTTATCCTATGTATATTTTTAATGGAGCTTTATTCAATACTTCTTGTTGAGAATTAGCTACTTCTTGTTCAGTAGTAGCTTGTTCTTTTTTACTAACAGCTTCAAAGAACTCTTTTAATTCTTCTAATAGATTTGCCTTTTCTTCTCTACCCTCTGATTTCAAAGCTTCACCATCCATAGAGACTTCACCATTTGGTAATGGTAATGAAGCATATTTACTTCTGATTATTCCTAATAATTCTTTAGATAATGCTAATGTGTATTTACGAATCCAATTTCTACCCATTGAATTTATTTCACTGTAAACTATAAATTTATATGGGATATTTGATGGGTCAGATACTTTACCACTTGTCTTAGTTTGAGTAACATCTGTCATATCCCCTCGTCTATAATAATGAAAATATATTTTACCCCCATCGTCACTGTCTTTTGGTAAGGGAAATATTCTTATTTTATTATTTACCAATTCAAAAGAATATGCAGATTTTCTTACTTTATCATTTGTTTCGATTGCATTAGCTCTTGCTAAATCATATGATATTGGTCTCATTATATATGAAACTGCAGGTGATACACTACCCATACCGAATGAATCTAATAATTCAATATTATCATATGCTCCAGCAAATGGGTCATAGAATTTAGATATAGCAGCAGGACCTTCGTTGAATACTCGTTGAACTACCATTGGATTTGTAGTTGTAACACTTGACTCTAAAGTTGCTTCACTTGTTAAATCATAAACTTGTTTTGATGATGATAAAGTTATAGAACCAGTAAACATAGTGGTATTTCCACCAACATTTACAGCTTGTCCATATTGTTCTGCTAAAGTAAATAAAGACATTCCACCCACAGGAGTTTCAGCTTGATGAGAACCTGTTGAACTCATTCCAGTGGTGGTATCAGTATTTCCATAATGTTCCCACATCCAATTCTTTGTATTGTAATGATTGATTTGTTGTGAGTATTCTGAAACAGCTTCTTCTAAACAAGCGTATATAGAACCACTATTAAATTCAAGTTGCATTACTGGATGTCCAAGTTTACTTGCAACATATTTACAAGTGGTTAAACTATCAGATTGAAATTCAGAATCTGCATCGTATATTCCATGCGGTGTAGAACCAGTAACTTGTAAAGCTACAGTTGGTTCTTCATATATAAAATTAAATTTTGACATCTACTATTCTCCAAAATTGGGTATTATTCTTCATATATAAATATCAAAGAAAACAAAAAAGGGTGAGATAAAAATCACACCCTTTAAAGTTGTTTTTATTTAAGTATTAAAATGAAAAACTTCCATTAATTGATATTTGGTTAGCTGATTGATTACTAGCTGTCATATTAGGAGAACTTCCACTAACAATTGTATCACCATCAGGACCAGGCTCTAGTTGTGTTAATAGTATATTTTTATGTGACGATAAGGATGCAAGAATTTTACCACCATGACCAGATGCATGATTAATACAATTAATTAATGAACCTGAATTGTCTGCAGTTCTTTTAAATTGGTTACTTCCAGCAGTCTCTGAATTTTTTGCAACATAAGTTACAGAAGTTCCATCTGTTGATGTTATCACTATATTTTTATCAGCAGCCTGTGTACCATTTACTGTCAATGTAGTAGTTGATTGTGGATAAAATCCTTCGTGACTTTTTATATAGTCATACTTATTTTTAACACCAGTTTTATTATATTCATTTACTAATTTGGAATTGTTAGCAGCTTTATTATTTGCTGCGTTTTGTGATACTTTCATATCATTGTGTGGATGTTTTCCACGATAGCCTCTTTTTGCCATTTTTTTTCTCCTAAATGTTTAGTACTACTTTTTAGGTTATACTAAAATTAATTGTTAGTTTACTGCAATCAATGTTGGTTAGTACTACTTTCATTGATTCTTATATAAATATCAAATATAAAAGAAAAACCCCCTAAAAAACAGGGGGCTTTTCAACTAAGTTTATAAAGAGTTAACTTATACTAAGTTTAAGTCTTTACAATGGATTTTACCATAGAACTCAGGTCTAATCATTTTCTTAGCATATCGTGTCATTACACCTTTTCTTGGTGTGAAGTCACTTGGATCATATACTAATGGAGTCATGATTAGTGGTACATATGGAGAATATACAGCACCTGTTTCAAGGAAGTTACTTCCTCTGAAACCAACAAGTATTGTATTTTCAGTCATATATGGGTTCTTATAAACAGTAAATCTATTTTGTAGACTTCCTGCAACTTGAACACCAGCAGCGAACTGAGATTTATTTCCATCTGTACTTACTGAATATCCAGGAATTGATTCCAAGATAGTAGCAACAGTCGGTGAAACAACTACGAAGTTAGCACCACCTCTAAGAGTTAATCTTTGGATTTCGTTAGAAACCTTTTGGATTTTACCCAATAGAGTTTGATACCATTCATATCTTGTTCCGTAGAATGTTGTAATGTTCCAATTAGCTTCAGAAGTACCAGAACCATCATAGTCTTCACCAGGAGTGGTAGACCAATAATCAGTTGTAGCAGCATCTGAAATTAACATATCTAAGATTTCTAAATCAATTTCCATTGAAATATACTCACTTAACATAGATGTTAATTCAGCTTCAGCGTCAACAGAATGATAAGCATTCAAGTCTTGAGCTAACTCAGGAGACCATACAGCTTTTAGTTTTCTTGTTTTCGCAACGATAGCTGAACTTTGTAATTGTAAGTCAACTTCAGGTATTGCTAAAGTATCACTTGTAGCATCACCAGTTGTATCTTCAAAATCACCTCTAGCAGATTCTATAGGTTGTTTAGAATAAACAACTTTAAGTTTATTAGCTGCTAATAAACTTTTTATACCAGCAACTGAACCAGATACAATAAACGCTATTGAATCAGCTGATTCATCATGTGTTGTAAACTGAGGAAACACTTTAATAGATGCAGCTTCAGCTGAAGTAAATCCAGCAGAACCAGTAATATTAAATGCACGAACAGCTTTTTTATCTAATGAATCTAAATCACCTGTACCAACAGTTATTTTTTTAAGTCCGTCTAATGAAGATGAAAACTCTTGATTAAAGTTAATATCTTTATATGAAACTGAACCAGTTGTATATCCATCACTACCTAATGCACTACCTAGTGTTAATTCATCAGATAATGCAGAATTGATTGAATAATCATATCTACCTTCACCATACAAACCACCAACACCAAATGGAGCAACTTGATCACCTTGTCCACCAGGTGAACTTGGACCAGTTTTACCACCAATTGATTTTACAGAACCACCAGGTACAGCAAATCCTGTAGCACTTGATGCTCCGAAACCTTCAGCTTCTGAACCAGCAGTTGTTTTACCATATTTAAAGTCTAAGTAAAATACTAGACCAGATGGTAAGTTCATTGGTTGTACAGATACAAAGTCTTGAGCTGCAATCTCACCGAAAATTCTACGAACTAACGGAAGTGCAACACCAGACCATTCTTCTGAACTAGCACCATTTGTAGAACCACCAGCAGTACCACCAGTTCCACTATTTTCTGAAATTAACTGTTTTGCTTGGTTTTCAAGCATTGTAGCCATTCCAGATCTTTGAAAATCCTCATTTAAACCATCTAATAAACCAGTCTTATCCCATTTTGCAACGAGAGCTTTTGATTCATCAGCTTGTTTTTTGTAAGGACTTGCGCCTAATAAGGCGTCATTTACATAATCACTCATGATTATTATCTCCTATATTGTTAAAGTAATCCAGCAAGTTTTTTAAACCTGTTAGCAACTTGTGTCTCTTCAGAAATCACTTTACGAGATTCTTTAGATGGTTTAGTTGACTGAACAGGAGCACTAGCCGATTCACTTATTGATTTTTTTGTTACGATTGAATTATTATCACCAAACTGTTCTGCAAGTGTAGAATAAACAAGTTTAATCTCTCTTGTAGTTTGAGCTCTGTCAAAAGTTTCAACCACTTTTAGTTTTTGGTTATTGTCTAATGAATAAGATTTAAAAAGCTTATTTGTAAACAATAATTTAGCATTCAGAATATTCACTTCGTGAAGTTTATCTTTTAAGAAATGAACTGCTTCTTTGTACTCTTTTAATTCAGCTTCAATAGCAGAAGTATTAGACTCTTCAACTTCTTTCTCGTCTTCGTCTTCGTCTTCTGTAAGTGCAGCTTCGTCAATTTCATACTCTTCTTCAACAGTTTCTTCTGTAGATTCTTCAACAGGTTCATCAGATTCTTCAACAGCTTCAGTAGACTCTTCAACTTCTTCGTCTTCGTCTTCATCTTCTGTTAATTCAGCTTCAAGTTCTTTGATGATAGCTTCTAAATCTAAATTAGATTCATCAACTTCTTCATCATCTTCACCTTCGTGAGCACCTTCTTCAGCTTCATCATCGTGAGCACCTTCTTCGTGTTCACCTTCTTCAGCATCATCAACATGTGCATCTTCAGCAGGAACTTCTACTTCATCTTCATCACCTACTTCGTCATCTTCGTGATAACCTTCTTCAGCATCACCTTCATCATCATCACCCACTTCTTCGTCTTCAACTACTGGATCACCTTCTTCAAGTTCATCCTCTTTTAGTTTAGCCGAAAGCATAGATTTGATTTGAGGTGTGAATGCTTCTTCTAAAGCCATTTTAGCGTTTTCTAATGCAGTTTCTCTAACTGCCTTAGCATCAGCGATAGCTTCTTTTAAAATATCTCCCATGATATTTCTCCTCAATGTATTTTTTGGAATAAGTTTATTAGGAAACTTAATGTTTGTTAAGTTAT
>Ga0208134_1000628_pt1 | contig 22877 bp, 22 predicted proteins | sample VirMetDEL_Mar_31_FD_184515 | JGI IMG/M metagenome (GOLD analysis project Ga0208134, IMG submission 184515) | Aqueous microbial communities from the Delaware River and Bay under freshwater to marine salinity gradient to study organic matter... | ecosystem: Environmental > Aquatic > Marine >... | reverse complement strand
AGATAGTTGTCGTCCCGACGATTATAATATTCAACGAGGGTGAGGAGGTAAAAAGGTTTCAAGCGAATATAATGATGCAGCTAGAGGCTACCCAGGATGATATCCAGGAGGCGGTGGATGAGATTCTAATGAGTTCATTCTAATTGTTATCTTTACACAACAATAATAAACACAAATAATGATAGGTCTAGGATTAAACGCAACGAAAACCCCCACAACAAACACGAACATTGTTAGAAGTGTAGATGCAGGGGGTGGGGAAAGGGGGTCGTCCTCTAGCCAAGTTAATGCTTTAGTCTTGCGTCACGATTATAAAGATAGACCTGTAGAACCTGTTAGTTCTGGTGCGGCGAGTTTTGATCAAAGTGGAAACGACAGTATATCAATGGGGGACCCCGACAATTTAAGTTTTGGTACGGGCTCTTTCTCGGTATCATGTTGGGCAAATTCATCACAAACTGGCACGACCAGATTTGTATTGGCAAAGAAAGCAAATTCTGCAGTTGCTGGGACAGGATATGCCTTATATCTAGGGAACACAGGGCAGGACTGGGTTTTTAATGTGTCGGATGGGAGTGATAATAAAACCGTTTTTTTAAACCTTAATTCCAATCCTAATCAGTGGTATCATCTTTGCGGAACGTTTGATGGTGTTGCAAAAACATTAAGAATGTACCTTGACGGAGTGTTAGTTAGCACCGACTCCAATACTAACATTGGAGATGTAGATACTACTCAGCCATTTCAAATTGGAATAGCGGGTACAATTACTGGTAGCGATTGGGATGGTTACGTATGTAACGTAGGCGTATGGTCCGCGATCTTAACCCAACCTCAAGTCAAGTCTATCATGCACAAAAACTACGCAGCGTTATCCGCTAGCGAGAAAGAGCATTTAGTTAGCTGGTGGAATTTGGATGAAGAAACAAATGTAGATGGAACAGCAGGTACAGGTGGCGTTAAAGACTACCACGGATCTAATCACGGAACTTTAGCATAATGGCAACGACGATACAAAATATAGAGCTACCGAAAAAACCTAGAGCGAGAGATACTTCAGGGAACAACAACCACGGTGAGATATACTCTGGTCGAGGATTAGAGTTCGATGGTGTTACGGATTACTTCCAGAATAACGGAGGAGAGTCTTTAGCTGGGGTTAACCAGTTTGCCAATGGAGTTCCTTGGACTTTCGCTTGTTGGATATATTTTGATTCAAGCCACACCAATAACACACATTATTTTGTTGGAGAGGATTATACAACTAGTCCAGTGCTAATATTTCAAAATCAACATAATATTAATAAATTAATATTTAGGGCGGAGGACGCAGGCAGGGATTACTACCTCTTCCCCCATGGACATGGACCGTCTTTTAATAAGATGGACCAAGACACTTGGCATAGGTTAGTTGTAACTACCGATGGTGTTTCTTTAACCGCTTATGTTAATGGTGTTCATGGCGGCGATATCACGGATGGTCAGGATAGCACAGACGCGAGTGGAACTTTTAGCAATACAGGTATGGAATTTTCAGGTTGGGGATCGCCATATCAGGCTGGCGCAGTTCGCTCGCAGCCCTTTAAAGGCATGATGTCCGATGGACAAGTTTGGGATGCGACTTGGTCAGCCGCTGACGCGGCCTACGACTACCTTAACCCAGAATCTTTAGCGTTAAATGCTAGCGGTTCAGCTTTAACCGAGGGTAACCTTAAGCTTTGGTATCCGATGCAAGACGGGCATAGAGGCCAGCAGTCGTATATTTTAGATGGGGCGAATACAGGGTTGGGGGAGGAGTTAGTTACTAACGGAGATTTTAGTGATGGCGCTACAGGGTGGACTGTTACAGATTCAGATGCAGATAATTATGTTGTATTTGATGGCTCTACTGCAAGATTAAAATTTTTAAATACAAGTCCTGTAACTACATTTAAAACGACTGATATTTTAACAGGTGGTAAGACATATAAATTAACTGTTGATATTTCGGTTGTTACTAGTGGATCGGTAAAAATAGATGGTAATGGAATATCAGAACTTTTTAACACAATAGGAGTAAATACAAGAATAATTACTCCAACATCCAATAGTTCTGTGCAATTTTATAGAGCATCAGGAAATGTTGATTTAACTTTTAATAACATCTCAGTAAAAGCCATCAACGACAAACACCACGCGACAACGGTGTTTCACGGGGATGACCTGTGGGATTTAGCGGATAACAGTGTAGCTAATTGGACGGCGGTTGCAGGGAGTTCTGAAGAGGTTATTAATGATACTACTGATGGTGTTAAACTAATATTTGGTGGAACCGCAGAAGAGGTCAACGGTTCTTACATAGAGCTTAAAGACACAACTACAAACACTTTAACTGAAGACCTGACCGTAGGTAGGACTTATAAACTATCAGGTAAATTTGCTACAGACGTGGTTGGAGCTACAAACGCTCCTCGCCCAGCGGTTGTTACTAATATTGATAATTACGCTTCAACTGCGACGGTACCAGCAACGAATTTAGTTCTCAACCCAGGTTTTGAAACAGCGGGTGGAGGAGGCGCGGATATATGGGCTAACTGGACAGAAACTGCTGGCTCAGGAACGCTAGCAAATGATACTACTGATGAACACAATGGAGATGATTGTGCTAGTATGACTACAGTTAGTACTAATATATCTATTATTTCCCAAACTATAACAGTTACCGCTGGAACAACTTATTTAGTAAGTTATTGGTCTAAGAATACAGCTGCTTCAACCGCTGGTGACGTACGTCATAGAATTTTAAACGCCTCTGATAGCGATTCTGTTATTATTGGCTCTAGTTATTCTGGAAGTGGAACAGCGGCTTGGGTTCAAACTTCTTTTCAATTTACCGCTCCAACTGGATGTACTTCAGCTAAATTAGTTTTCTTAAGTCCTGCTGGTAACCATGAAGTCTTTATTGATGATGTAGTAGTTACCGCATTTGTAGATAGAGAAATAGAATTTGTAGCTACTCATGCTACGGATAACACCTTCAACCATTTCAACTGTGATTACGTCGCTGCTAATGAGATGATTGAGCAAGGTTCAAACGCTAATAACTCAACCTTTGCCTCAGGCATTGGGAACTGGGTGGTAAATAACGGCGCAGGTGGCGGTGCCGCTATAGCACACTCTACCGATGACGGCGGATCTATTACAATCAACCCGACTACTAACGATGTAACTGAGGGGATGAAGTTGAGCGCGGGTTTTTTAACGGACCAAGAAATAGGGAGGAGCTACACGGTATTAGTTAATATGAAATCAGCTTCAGGCTCGCCTGATGTAAGGGTAGCCCTAGGACAAAACGTAGCGGCTGCACAGACAATTTCTAATACGGCAACTACTTATGCGTTTGTGGTTACCCCTACTAATATTACGGGTGCTCTGCGTGTTGAAACAGGTACTACTGACGATATTAATATAATTGTTTACAGCTGTGAAGTTTACCCACACTGCAATCTATTTGTCGATGATATATCCTTCAAAGAAGTCGGTGTAGCCTCAGGCTGGACAGACGCAGATCAGCAGTTACATATACCGCAAACGGCTTTGCAGTCGTATAACGAGTTGTTATGGTGTACCGCATCCGAGGGAACTAACGCTATAGTAGAAGTTGCAGATAATTCTAATTTAGATGTTGATGCTTTAGATTTTTCAATATCTTGTTGGATATACCCCGTAACTGAAAGTGATTACTTACCTATATTATTCAAAGGAGGAGCTGGTGTTGAAGGTTATACTCTAGTTATAAACCCTAGTAATAAAATAGCTTTAAATCTTAACGATGGTACTAGTAATAATGGTTACACTAATTTAACCGATGCTGCAGTTCCTAGTGGGGAATGGAGTCATGTTGTTATGACTTGCGATAGAAGTTCTAGCACGGGTATTAAATGTTATTTGAATGGAGTATTGCAAACTGCAACTGCCGATCCCACTGGAGAAAACGAAGATATTAGCAATACTCAACCTTTTAGGTTGCTTGGGTTTAATACTGGTAACACTGATAGTTTTAGTGGTACAGGTACTGAATTTATGTTATTTAAAGATAGTATTTTATCAAGTTCAGAAGTGCTTGAGTTGTATAATGACGGTAAAGCTTTGGATGGTACCACTCATTCATTATTTCCCACTAAATGCACCGCGTATTATAGAAACAATGGATTAAGCTCTTGGCCTAACTTAGCTACCGTAGCTGATTCAGGTGCAACTAGTACCGCAGCTGCTGCTGGAGCGGTAAGTGCTGGTGGTATCGAAACAATATTAATCCCAGAAGGTGTAGATACTACACGGGATTCGCAAGGGTTTCTTATGAACAAGAAGAGGAGTACTGGTAGTTTGAATTTAACCACTAATACTATTGCTGACGGTATTGGCGACGGCGGAAGAGTTACTATTCCTGGGAGAATAGATTTAGGTACAGATGATTTCTCTATATCTTTTTGGGCTTATAAATTTCAAGATTGGAATGATCAATGGGTAATTAGTCAATATCAAGATGGTAATAATAGATGGTATATTAGAGGAATCGGTAATCCCCCAAACTTTCAACTTTATACAGTAGCAGCAGGTAATGTAGTTTTATCTGATGTTGATGTTACTGATTTAGACGGAGCTAATTATATGGAAAATTGGATGCACGTTACACTTGTAGTGGATAGAGATTCTTATATAAAATGGTATATAAATGGAGATCTTACAAGTACGGGAACAGTTGATGGTTCTGGTGAAGAAGCTTCTGGACAAGAGGGAGTATCCTTAACATTAGATGCGGATGTTGAAATTGGTTGGTTTGAACTTTCCTCTTTTGATGATCATCATTTTAACGGCCAAATAGATGGGGTGTTAATATACAACGCTGCATTATCCGCTACAGAAATACTACAGAACTACAACGCAACAAAACGCGATCACGCAAATTAAAGAATAAAAATGGCACATTACGAATTATATGTATGCTTAACGAAAGCGGTTTACGAATCTGCTGTACCTAGTGTACTACAACCTAAGCTCGGTTGGGATAACTACACGTACGAAGAGGACGGAGAAACTGTTGCTTCGACAACAGCTTACACTCCAACTTGGAAAGAAGCTGCGTTTAAAGGTAAGCTAGGGGCTCCTAGGACAAGCCTAGACGGTGGTTTGATTATAGTCAAAGGAGAGTTTAGCTTACGTACGGGAGAGTTATCAGCGATCATAGCTTTAGGTAGCGGTGTTGCGTATCCGAATAACTCTGTACTAACAAAGACAGAAGCACAAGAGTTAGCATCAGGTGAATTATTTACCGCAGCAGAATAACAAATGAAAGTTTGCAAAGACGGTTGCAGCATGAAGGTCATGAAGAAAGGGGGTAAGACTCCTGCATGGACGCGTAAAGCTGGTAAAGACCCCAAAGGCGGTCTCAATAGAAAAGGTGTTGCCTCATACCGCAGAGCCAACCCAGGGAGCAAACTTAAGATGGCTGTAACTACTCCCCCGTCAAAACTTAAGAAAGGTAGCAAAGCTGCGGGAAGAAGAAAATCTTTCTGCGCCCGAATGAGTGGGGTAAAAGGACCTATGAAAAAGAAAGGTAAACCAACACGTAAAGCGCTTGCTTTAAGAAAATGGAATTGTTGAGATGAATACAGTAAAGAAAAATAAAGGGGGGAAGCTAAACGTTTCTAACAAAAAGGTAGAAGTAGCCCCTCCCAAGGGCTACCATTGGATGGAGGATCGTGGTAGATACTTTTTAATGAAAGGTGATTATGCACCGCATCCAGGCGCAGTAGAAAAAGCAAAGTTTAAAACAGCAAATCATGGCAAGTAAAAAAAGACCAGGTTTATGGGCCAATATAAGGGCAAAGAAAAAAAGAGGGGAGGCACCAGCTAAACCAGGTGAAAAAGATTATCCAACAAAAAAATCGTGGAAGAAGGTTACATCTCTTGGTAACGGGGGTAAGGTCAAAGTAGTTAAAAAAAACAAACCTAAATAATAACTATATTTGCATATAAATAAATCTTAAAATGGCAACGACAGCAACAATATCATTATCTAGCGATATAACTGGTGATCAGGTTTCGTTAAGTTCAACCTCTACCTTAACTAAGTCGGGGTCGGATTCTACTGGGCTCGATCAATTTACTGGTGTAAACACTGTTCAATACGCAGCCGCACAATCGGCAGCCACACTTATATCCGCCGCGGATTACGTAGACACAACCGTAGCTCACAAGGTTTACATAAGGAACGCCAGTACGAGTACAAGTTGTTATGTTTTAGTAGACATAGACTCAACTGCAAATGAACCGCTTGGTCGTTTGTATGCTGGGGACTGGTGCTTCTTCCCTTGGATGGGAACTTTAGATATAGATTTTACTACAAACGAGACTGGTCAAACTGTAGAGTTTGCTGTTATTTCTCAATCTATAGCATCATAATATAAAACAATGGCAACTACAGCAACATTCACATTAAGCGCTCCAGACTTTACTGGAGGTTCTCCTTTTACTGTTTCTACCGTTCTTTACAAGGCTGGTACAAGCACAGCGATAGATCAATTTACAGGAATAGCAAGGGTTTATAAAGCTTCAGCTACTGCGGATATATCTTTAGTTGCAAACGGAAGTTATTCAGACGACAAAGCTCACAAACTTTACGTTAAAAACACTTCGACTACTACACCTGAGACTTATGTGCTTATGGAGGTTGGAAGCAACGAGCCTATTGGGAGGTTGTTTCCTGGGGACTGGATGTTCATCCCAGTAGAAGGGAGCGAGGACTTTAAAGCAACAACATCAGCAGCGGGAATGAGCTTTGAGTGGGGATTGTTTCACGAAGGATAATAGTATAGAATATGCCAATAACAACAGCAACATTATCATTATCAAGCACCGATCTTACGAGCAGCTCTTTATCAATAAACGCTTCTACTGAGCTTTCACAAGCTGGCCTGAAGTCGGGTTTATCTAACACAAGCGGTCTAACAAGAAAAACACTTAGTGCCGCCAGCGCCGCATTAATAACAGCCGAGCCGTTATATAGGGCCGACCTAGTTACACAGGACGGAGCAAACAAGGTTTACATTAAAAACCTTTCAAATGAGGCTTCTGAGTTTTTCACAGTATACCTTGACCAAGAGGTGATAGGTAAGCTTTACGCAAATGACTGGATGTTTATGCCTTGGAGCGCTAAGCAAGGAACTAAAGAAACCTTTGTTGTAACGGCTACCGTTAGTAGTGGAGCTGTTGCTGTAGGTGATAGCTGGGACTTTGATGGTGTTACCACAGTTAGCGCTGATGCAATTTTAAACAATTTTGCCGCTGCGGTTAACGCTCAATTCTACCCTAACTGGACAACTACGGTTAGCAGTGCGGCTGTTACCTTTACGGCTAGGATAGCAAAAGCACAAGGTGTTGTTACAAGCTCTACAGCTATAACAGGAGACACGTTAGTAGATTTAGCTGATTCAAACTTTACAATGCCAATAACAAGTGGAGCGGCAGGGACCAGATCCACAGGCGATATATTTATTGAACCTAGCGTTCACACTGGTATGATTTACGAATCCCTCTTAATACACGAATAATGGCAACAGTAAAAGCAACGCTAACCTTATCCAGCTCCGATGTTCTGTCATCACCGTTAAACATAGCGGTTAATGCTTCCCTTAAGGCGGATTCGGGTAGCTTAATACGAGCGAAAGTAAAAGGTACAGCTGCTGATACGGATGACCTTTTGCTATATAAAGCAGACGACAAGCTAGAAAGAGCTTATCTATATATTAGCAATTTAGACCCAGAGCTAGAAAATTACATCTACGTGCGTAACGAAACCGAATCCAATACGGCCCTTTGCGCTAAGATTGGTGGTGGAGAATTTGCATTTATACCAGTAGCGGTTGATAAGACTTACGAGGCTGTGGGTACAAAAACAAACACATTAATTGAGTACGGGGTGTTCGGTTACGATAACTCAGGAGTATCCCTCTCATAATAAAATAAAAACATGGCAACATTAGCAAATCAAGGGGTAGCATCACAAGCATCATTCGGACAATTAGGAAGCGCATTCTTAGACGAAGGGGGAGCCTATTTACCGCCAGCAGGATCTGTCGTAGTGGCTATTACATGCTTAGCAGATACTACATTTTCAGTATTAACACCAGAAGCTACAGGGGATTGTTTTGGTCTTGCGGGTAGTTCGGGTGTAGGGTCAGGGCATAATTTAGTTACCAACGCTAACGTTTTTCCACAAGGTATTACTATCTACGGAAGATGGACAGCTGTTACAGCTACAGCTGATACTGCAGGCGGGGTTATATGTTACCTCGGACCTTCTAAGTCTCCGAACCAGACCGCATAACAATAACTTAATTTAATATAATGGAAGAACAATTTGAAAAAGTGGAGATCTTTGATACTCCCGAACAACTCGCTGCCTCTATGCAGGCAGACGCACAAACTACAACTACAGAGGAGGCCCCACAACAGGAGTCTCAACCTGTTTCTGAGCCAGAAGTTCAGGAGCAACCGCCTCAGGAGACTCAGCCAGAGGTAGAGACTCAGCCAGAGCAACAACCTCAGGTAGAACAACAAGAAACTATTGCCCCGCAGGAAACTGTAGAGCAACCACAATATTCAGAAGATCAGATAGAAGAGGCGGTGTTCTCGTACATGAGCGAAAAGCTCGGGAGGAACGTTACCTCTATGGATGATTTTGTGAACACCCCGCAGGAGCAAGCACCTCTTGATGAAAGAATCGCCGCGATAGCAGAGTTTGTCGAAACGACAGGCCGCACACCGCAGGATTGGTTTAAGTATCAGTCATTAAATCCTACCGAAATGGGAGATTTAACAGCCGTAAAGGTTGACATGGCATCAAAGTACCCTAACCTATCTAATGACGAAATAAACCTTCTCATTAAGAATAACTACAAGTCGGACGTTGAAACTCACGGTGAGGAGCAAGTCCAGCTTTCGCAACTGCAACTTAAAATAGATGCTGAGACTGCACGTAAAAACATCTCTGAGATCCGACAAAAATATTCGGCTCCAGAGGTACAGCAAGCTCAGCAAGAATCTTTTATTAACGACGAGTGGATTGGACAGATGTCCAATGAGGTAGATCAGTTAACTGGGTTGGAATTCAACCTAGGGAACGACAAATCATTTACCTTCGGACTAGACGACAATTACAAGTCACAACTAAAAGATAAAAACACAAGGTTAGAGGAATACTTTGATGAATTTGTCCGACAGGACGGGAGCTGGGATTTCGATGCCCTTTCTTCACACAGAGCCGTTATTGACAATATCGACCAGATCGTAAGCGCAGCTTACAAACAAGGTATGGGTGATGGTCAAAGAGGTTTAGTGGATAAAGCGGCTAACGTATCTACCGCTTCCCCAAATCAGGGAACAAACTCTAATCAATCTAATAACCCACTTGCAGAGCAAGTGAAAGACATCATGAGGAACAACTCCTCAAAGATGACATTTAACATTTAAAACAAAAAACTAAGAAACAATGGCAACATTAGGATCAAGTAGAGGAACAGGCGTAGCAAACGGCTTGCCTCTTATAGATGGAGCTACAGGAGCAAATGCTGCGGCATTCAGGATTACACCTGAATCGTACACAACTGTAGACACTCTTATAAAAACAACTAAAGATGAGGTAATGCCTAACCTCGTTGAGACATACGGTGATCAAGGTATCACTGGATTTCTTAAACTAACAGGGGCAATAAATAGCGGCGGATCATCTGACCAGATTGACTGGTGGGAGATGGGAAGACGTCATAAGTCTTACACTTATGTAATTGCTAACGTTACAGATAATACAACTTCTATTACTGTAGCAGCTGGAGATGACAGCTTTACATCTAACGTACAAGTAAATGACGTTATTATGGATAGCTCTACTGGCACTCGCTGGATTGTAAAGTCTGGTGGATTTGGAACAGGCTCAGCGGTTGACGTTGTGATGGTTAAACTTGACGGATCAGCAGTAACTATAGCTTCAGACCTTGACCTTGTAGGTGGGGAATGGATTAAGCTAGGAAACATGTACGCTCAGGGAACTAATCAGCCTACTGCATTTGACGATGCTGGAGCTCGTAGATACGCTAACCCATTCATGATCGTTAAGGATCGTTACGAGGTTAATGGATCACAAGCAACTAACATTGGTTGGGTAAATGTAGGTGGTGGTGAGTACCGTTGGTTTATGAAGGGTGAGCAAGAGGCTCGCGCTCGTTTTGAGGATCGTCGTGAGATGATGATGCTTTTAGGACAGCAGCATTCAGGTACTGCAGGAGCAGGTCTTGCTAATGATATTGCTGGATCTGAAGGTTACTTCGCGGCTATCGAGGATCGTGGAATTCAAGTAAGCAACGCTAACGCTAACCCGCTTGACTCATTCTCTGAGTTTGATGATATCATCATGGAGCTTGATAAGCAAGGTGCGCCATCTGAGTACGCTATGTACGTAAACAGAAAGCAAGACCTAGCTATCGACGATATGTTAGCATCAGGTATCTCTACAGGAGTGACTGCTGGTTTACCAGGGCAGTTCGGAGCATTCAATAACTCAGCTGATATGGCTGTAAAGCTTGGATTCAAGTCTTTCACTCGTGGAGGATACACATTCCACAAGCACGATTGGAAGCTATTGAACGATCCTACTCTTTTAGGTGCATCTAACTACGTACAGGGGGCTATGATTCCTTTGTCACAAGTTACTGACGCACGTAGCGGAATGAAGGCACCAGCCTTAGCTATGTACTACAAGGAGGCTAACGGGTACAACCGTGAGATGGAGCACTGGGTAACTGGTAGCATATTGGGTCATACTAACAACGGAGATGTAGGAACAGACAACGCTGTCTTCCACTACCGCTCTGAGATCGCTCTTTGCACTCGCGCAGCTAACCAGCACGTAATGATCAAAGGATAATAATATTAACTAGGTTTAACGACCTATAAAAGATAGAAAATATTATGGAAAAATACTTAGTATTCAAAACAGCGGCAGATGATTCAATTTGTCTGCCAGCTCGTGAATTGTCTCATATGCACATTGATGGCGCAGGTACTGCTTTAGACTTTAATTTTATCAATTCCGCTACAGGAGATGATGGATTAGGAGAGTTTAACATACCTGTTGTTATAAATGACAATAAAGGCAGAGAGGTAATGAAAGCAGTTGCTGAAGAAATTAGAACTGGAGGTCAAGCACTTATTGTCATTGTAGATGATATTGCTGCAGAGTTCCTTCACTCTGATATAACTTCATGTGGTGCTATACCAACAACTACAGCTTAATAACATACAAAAAAAAATATAAATTATGGATTTATCTAAAAAATTTCTGTATGTTAATACTGCTACAGATGCAACTCAAGACGAAGCTAGAACATATCCCGCTTCAGGCCTTAAGGCTATTTACGAACACAATGCAACTACTATTAGATTGCACCTTCAAAACAATGTTGCGGTTGACAGCGACTTAATTGTTATTACTATTACCTCTGGTGAGGCTAGAACTTTTATGAAAGAACTCGTTAATGAGATCAATTATGGAGGTCAAGCTTTTATCAACATAGGTGATAATAATCTCAATGACTCAATTTCAAGCGTTGTTGACTTTGGAACCGACATCACCATAACGGAGGCGTCGTAACAACTAAAACGTAAATTGGGCTTCGGCCCTCTTTACACTTAACTTTTTAAAAACAAAAAAAACAAAAATTAGAAAATATGGATGAATTAGTTTTAAGTAAACTTAATGTTCAATCATTGGTTAGCCCTTCAGTAAATTACACTAAGTCAGAGGTAATTACAGACGACGGAGATGGCACAAGAACACTTACTGCTGCTGAAGCAGGAACAGTATTCTTAATTGATGATGCAGCATTAATAGTTATACTACCAACCGTGTCTCAGGATATGGTCGGATCAAAATACAAGTTTGTTGTAGCTGAAGAAGAGACAACAGCCTTAACAATTAAGACGGAGGGTAACACACATTACCTTAGCGGGTATGCTGTTGTTACAGCAGACGCAGCAGTTCCACAGCTGTGGGTTCCAGATGGAAACTCAAACTCTGAGTTAAACCTTAACGGAGGTACTACAGGTGGTAAAGGAGCTGGAATTACAGGTGACTCAGGCATTATCAACGTGCTTGAATTTACTTGTATCAACGGCGGTCCTGGTGCTACATGGTTTGTAGAAGCTCACCTATTCGGTGACGGAACAATCGAAACACCATTTGCTGATCAGTAATCAGTAACAATCTACTACGAGAAAGGCCCTTCGGGGCCTTTTTTATTTGTTGTATATTTGCGTTGTAAATTTAATACAATGAAAAAATTCTTGCAGTTTATAGATGCAGCTGATGACGCAGCCACATATCCCGCCGATAACCTCATCGCTATGACCGTAACCACAGACGCTACGCTTGTGCTTGTTTTTGCACCTGGATCTCTAGGGCATGGCCAGGCCGAAAGCCATGACGTCGTAACGCTGGCTATTACTGCGGATACCGAAAAGGCGGTTATGAAAGCTATAAGTGATGAGATAAGCCTCGGGACCACCCCAACTATTGTCGTTTGCGATGATGTAAATAGTTTATTTTTACATTCAAGTATAGTCTCGTGTGCAATAACCCTTGATGCATAATGAAATTTTTTGAATTTATAAGAGGTGAGGTAAATGAATCGAGCGTAAAAGCTTCTGATTCAGGTATAGGGTTGGCCGTAATTGTCATCCCTGTAGAAAACTTAGCTTTTATAACAGCCACAAAAGGCTCTGTCTCGCTTACGTTTAATAACACCAGTTTATATGAGTACACGTCTTTGTTATCTGGGGAGGCGGTAGAAAAAACCAACATACAGGTCTCTTGTATATCAGGAAAAGAGATAGAACTTATAGACGATATAACTAAATTTATAACCTCAAAGACCATAACCCAGGTTATGAAGTTCGATGCGGCAAATCAAAGTTCTACGTTTAATAAAGCTATAGTAAACGGTATTGATGATGTCATTGCTAAAGTGTCTGTAAACCCCACCATTATGGCTTCTGGGGAGATAAGCAAAGGGGATCCACAAAAAATATTTACAGACGTTATAGGGGAGATATACTTTGGGGACAATAAACCCTCTCTAGATTTCAACCACGAAGGATTAGCTAAATATAGTAACGCTGACGAGATAACGGCTTGGGATAACGCAGGGACAGGAGGCAGTACGTATAGTATTGCAGCCAACGTGGGGGATCCCCTCAATATAACTGGCTTAAGTGCTGCAAGAGGTCTAGCAAAAACAAGCGCTAATATAGCCCTGGATGATTATTTTGTTGTACCAAACGCCTATAAGGTGAGCGGAGCTTACACAATATATATGTGCTTTAGACCTAACACTGACGATGATTCCCTCGGCGTAATATATGGTGACGATAGCGGAGACACTATGGGGATGTGTTTTGGTAACGCTGTGTATGATGCAAGCGGTGGTATAGATAAAGCTGAGGGTAAGCTAAGCACGTTTAAGGTAAGGCACGATGGGAGGACAGGAGAGCCAGCCTCTGTGTCTACAGGGGGCACTGAAAAAGGCACAGTAGCATACAATTTCCCTGAAAACTATATTGACATAGATACGGGTGAAACATGCCACGTATTTGTTATACGTAGAGATAAAAACTTTAACATGTACCTACATAGCCGTACAGGGGATTTAGTTGGATTTATACCTGGGTTTAGCAAATATGACACTATTGACGGTAAGATAACCTCCCTTGATGGTATGACCGACGGAGAGCTTCTTATTGAACAGATAGGGTCTGGTGGGGGAATTGTAACTACGACTGGAAGAGGCAAAAGCTTTAATGGTTCTCTCGCAAGGTTTGGCGTTATTGAGAAAGACATAGGTACCAATGCGGCGGCTACGCTAGCAACGGACCTTTTTAATTTATATAATTTTTAATTTAATTTATTATGACACAGAAAGTCAAAGCGGCCCCTGAGCGCCCAAAAGCTCAAACCAAAGTTGCCCCGCCAGTTGTGAAGGCACCGCCTACTAAAAAACGCGCTCTAAAGCGCAAAGAGACAGTCCTTTACCACGCGGAATACGAAATTCCAAAGAACGCAGGGATAGTATATATGCTCCCACAAAAGGGAATTACCGTATATGATAGTGATAAAGATACTGTACGTGAAATGCGATATTGTCCTAACGAGCCCTCTATATGGGCGGATGAGCAGGGAGATAACGCCCGCAAGGAGACGGTAGCGTTTAGAGAGGGTAAACTATTCGTACCTAAGGATAAACCTAATTTACGTAAGTTTATGGATCTACACCCTATGAATATAAGCAATGGGGGGAAAATCTTTAAACAGGTCGATAAAAAGCAAGATGCGGAGAAAGAGCTTAAGAGAGAGTTTCTTCTTTCGGAGGCGGTCACTATGGTTCGGGATAAAGACGTAAATGAGCTTCTACCTATTGCTTTATACTTCGGTATAAACATCAACACACCTGTCAGTGAGATACGATATAACTTATTGAACGTTGCGAAGAAGCGCACGGAGGAGTTTATCCAATCGTTTGATTCGGTGCAGGTTCAGGTTAGATCGAGTATACAACAAGCTAAAGATTACCAGATACTCAATCTTAAATCTGACGGTTGCTATTGGTTTGATTCTAATAAACTTATTGTCTCCGTACCTGCAGGTATGGATGCTATGGACGTTATGGTAAGGTTTTGCCTTACTGAGAAGGGATCCTCTGCTCTATCAACTATTGAAGAAAGGTTAGATAGACTGGGATAAACTCATGATATAATGAAAGGGAGCCGCCTATTATGGCGGCTTTTCTTTTTTGTATATTTGTTGTATGGCTAGCGTACAGCAAGTATATAATACTCTTAGGGATTTAACCAATAAAGAGCAGAAGGGATTTATTACACCACAGGTGTTTAATTCTCTAGCCATGGTGGCCCAAATGAATGTATATAATGAGTTTTTTACAGAACTCGTGGATGCTAAGAAGTTATCCAGACAGGGGTTTGAATTAGGGCGGGATAAATCGGTCCGCAAGCAGAAGCAAGAGGACTTGTCTTATTTTGTAAAAAAAGCTACTATACCTTCTTCGGAGAATGTATTTTTTAAACCATTGGATCTATCTAAGATTATCTCAATAAGCATATATGACGATATAGAAAATGGTGTTGTTACTAGCGGAACTAATATTACTTCGTGTGAAATTTTGTACGACATTGAAAAGGCAAATTATATCCTAGGGAGCAATCTTTCTACCCCTACTATGGACTTCCCTGTAGCTTTGGTCTCGGAGAATATAGAGGTTTTCCCCGCTAGCGTAAATCGCATAAGTTTAACATACTATAAAACCCCTACTTCGTGGGAGTTCGGGACAAAAAACACCAGTGCTCTCCCACCTACGTATGCTGTATCCACCACTGGTGGAATGCAAGTTTTTCAAACTACAGCATCCAGAGATTTTATGCTACCCAGCCATTGTATACCTGAATTAGTATCAGAGATGGCTAAATTGCTTGGGGTTCGTTTACGGGATCCAAACATCTTGTCTTTTGCCTCACGAGAAGAAGCTTCTGAATAATGAGTATGAACAAAGTAAAACTTAGTCAGGTTGTACGTGATTTTATAATCACCTTAGACCATGACGACTATGTATCTAACGCGTCGGATGTTGCAATAAGAAACTTAGCTCTTCGGGGTATACGTGAGATAGGGTTTGATATAGGCAAGAAGATACGTTCTATTAAACTTGATATTGAATCTAACAATACGGTAACTTTACCAGACGACTACGTAGATGTAAGTAAACTAGGTATTATTGGGGAGGATGGAATTATCCGCGCCCTAAATCACAACGGGAACCTTAACTACTCACAAAAGTATGAAGTGGACTCTAGCGGGACGGTGACAAATGAAACTAACGATAGCGAGGACAACCCATTAGATATAGAGGCTAACATAATTAAAGACCGACAGGACGACAAAACATCTACCTCTAGCTCAGACGCTGACAATTTCAATGCGTTTATTTTTGAAAACTATATTTTCCAAGGAGGTACTGGGCGTTTGTATGGTGTAGGAGGCGGTTCTGCCCCAGGTGAGTTTAGAATAAATCTAGATCAAAACAGAATAGAAATAGCATCTAACAGTAACTTCACACAGTTAGTTATGGAGTATGTAGCTGACGAAGCTAGAGCTACGGACCCAGAAGTGCATGTATATGCAGAGGAAGCGTTAAGATGTTATATATATTACAAGTTGTGTGAACGTAAAGCAAGCGTACCCGCTAACGAAAAAGGAAGGGCTCGTTCTGAGTACTATAACGAAAGAAGGAAGGCGAATTCTAGACTAAGTAACTTTAGTAAATCTGAAGCTCTTAAAACTATACGCAAAAACTTCATGCAGGCACCCAAGTTCTAATGATAGATAAAATTACCCCAAGGGCTCTGGATAAAAGTTCAGACCACAGGCTTGTCCCTAAGACGAGTATGATAGACGCCCTTAATCTATTTATTACGGACGATAATACAGATGCTGAGGGTAACTTAGGTGTCTTAAAGAATATAAAAGGTAACGTTAATGTAGAATACGGTCAATCAAACGATGAACCAATTTCTTTAGATTCCGCGCTTAAGGTTATAGGTAGTGTTACAGATGGGAAAACTCAGATAAGCTATTTTTTTGTTTGGAGTCAGGACCCAAATGACCACGGTGTCTGGGCGTATGATAAATATGGGAAATTGCCTACGTCAAAAACAGTTGGGATGGGAATTCCTAACTCTTTGAGGAAAATATTTACCTCGACACAATTTAACTTTCCACAGCATGGGTTTGTTAAGGGGGATATAGTGTATACCAACACAAATGAGTTTGAAAAGCATGATGATATAGCAGATTATCTTGAAGGCACAGAGCTTAAAGTAGATTTTGAAAAGGACATCCTATTGTACTTTACGGACCACAAAAATGAACCAAGGAAGATAAACGTCTATAGAGCCTTGTTAGAGAAAGATGATGCTCTTAGTGGTTACTCTGCTTACAATGTTGCTGACTTTATCTGTGCGTGCCCTAAGGTGCCCTTAAACAGGATAACCTTTGAGTTTTCACCAGACCCGCTAAAGCCAACGAATAACTTTGCTACTTCACCTGGATTTCAGTTTGCATACCAAAACATATATGAAGATGGGGTGGAGAGTGCAATCTCGGCTTATTCTGTAATAGCGTTCCCTCCATCTGTAATCCATCGTGGGGCGGCTCAAATGTCAAACCTTCTAAGTCATAATCTATGTACTTTAACTATACCATTAGTAGGTAGTGAAATAAAGAAAATTAGAATATTGGCTAGGTATGGTAACACCTCAAATTTTTTTGAGATAGATGAGGTTAGCACAACCTCGGATGCAGATACAGCAAATTGGAATCTACCTTCTAGAGAATATAAATTTTATAACGATAGAGTAGCCTCGGGTGTTTCCCCTAAAGAGGTTGATAAAACCTTTGATAATTTACCACGTAAAGCTCAGGCCCAGACTGCAATATCGAACCGCCTCGTATATGGAAATTACCTCGAGGGGTATGACAATGTAGTAACTAAATCTACCTCAACCGTTATATACAATGATCGACCACAGGATTTTCTTGATTTAACTTTACGCGCCAATCCCTCTATAGAGCCTTCAAATTATGGGGACAATAAATGTGTTGGTTTTCAGATAGATACAACTCAAGTTCCCGCGAGTATATCCGCAGGCACGATTATTATAATCTCTTTAGATTACACCCCAGACAGCAATTTTCACATATACCAGGCGGACGAAACTAGAAGTGAGTATGGGTCTTATCATCAGTCTAGGCAGATGGGTAAGTACAGTTCTAACGCGGTAGGGTATAGGCATTGGCCGTTAACAACTGAAAACAACTTTTACTACGAAAATGGGGAGAGCAATAGTAACACAGGGGCAAATAACACACACGCGAACTCCCCTGCGGATCTACAAGAAAAGGGAGTTGGTGGGAATACAGGTCAACAAGATAGTTGGAAAAACCAAAACGATAGTGGTGGGAGGTTTTTAAGAGCAAAAGGAGACCCATTCTTTGGTCAAAACTTTGGGGTGGGGAGAAATGGAATTAGCGACTTCGTGGATGCTAGTGTACCTAAATGGAGGGTAACAAACCTTGAAGATGGCGACAACCCCCCAATACTCCTTAATGGTAACAACGCTAGGTACGGAACTAGCGCAGGGAATCCTTTGATCCTAAAGACTATGCCTTTACATTTTAAGGTAAAGTTTAAGCTTACTTTAGATATAGAATTTGATGGGAAAAAACTTGTAGAAGAAACTGTTACCGAGGCTTTAGCTGGGGCAGACGGGACTGCTGTAAGTAATGGTGGAGGCGGTATTTTTACGTGGGCTAACTGGATAGATATAGACACGAACTCTGACGATGTACAAAATACAGTTAGGATTGATAAAGAAGCTTATGATCTTGGTTTAGGGTATAACGCGGATGATCCTTTTAATCAAGATTTTGATTTTAAAAAAATTAAAGTTGGTGATGATTTAAGTTACCTTATATGTGGTGTGGGTCAGATTGGAGACGCAAACACAAGGCCAGAGAACACTACAAGTGAGGTTCAGGAGGGTTTTGGTCTAGAGAGGGATGAGGTTGTCCCGTTTGGATATTTTATAATAAACAGAGCGGAGGTAGATTTTCATCTAGAGCTGGTAGATTCAAGTTTACATAGTGGTAGCAGAAAACACCTTAGATTAGCTGTATCTAAAATAGACGTTGAGCAGGACGATGTAATGACCTGTTTTAAACGATTAGATCCGACGTCTCCTTGGTGGGCTATACACCCCTCTACGATTCAAAATCCTGATTTTTTTGGAGCTTTTCTAACCGAAAGTGTTATTGACGCAACAGAAAATGGTGAGAATGAAGGCACTTGGATCGACAGCGTACAGCATAAGTTTAGACTACCATCCCCTCTTTTTTATGAAAGCTTATCATCCTTTGTAATTAAGAAACATTTTACCTGTAAATTTACTTACGATCACGAAAGTCAGGGTTACAGCACAGAGGGGGGTGACGCTTCTGGAGAAAGAAGAGTTAATCAAGGTTTTTGTGGATATTTAGATATAAGCAGCAGCGGAAACCCGCTATTTAAACCTTCCGAGAATTTTTCCGAAAGTGGGCATTATATACCTAGGATAAATCAAAACAGCTTCCAGTTTTCTATAATGGATGGGGAGGGAGGTCCAGGCGGGTCTGTAGCTGGAGGTAATTCCGCATATGATAAATATGACAACTCTAAGTATGGTTCTATTGCCGCGCGCGTAGATTTCGGGTATGACGGAAGTCAAGTAGAGTTAGGGCGTGGCTCTGGTTACTGGGAGGGAACAATATATCCAGCTTTTGTTGGGGGGTCAGAACTGCCAGGCGGGGAGGATTGGATTGGAACCACTCCTTTAGGTACGGGAAATTCCGCAGTGGCAGCATCTCTTGGATTAACTGTAGACTATGATCCAGACGATCAAGATAATGATAATGGTGGAAATATCCAAAATCTTTGGCGTGAGAAATATGTTGTAAGCGGTCCTTTTTTTACAGGGTCTATACAAATGAACCCCGTTGTCGGAGAAAGTTCCGACGGGGCAAACCCTCAAGCTTTCCCCGAAGTAAGAGATTTTACAACCACTATGCCTCTTGTGTGGTCAAATGGCCAAGGAAATACGCTTAATGACAATACATCTATACCTAAAAATTGGCTAAGAACTTCATATCCATGGCCACAAGTAATTAAACCTACATCGCCTCAAGCATTTACAGATAGTCAGGGGTTGATAACAAATGGCCAGATTGATTCTACACCGTTTTTTAATCCGCAATATTATACTGGGAACACAGGTGATGAAGACACCCTAGCTTCGATGGTTGATGATGGTTTAATTGGCGGCGAAACCCAAACACCACCACCACATGATTATTTCGGAAGTGTAGATTTTTCTCTTACACATTCAGCTATCGAAGGGAACACTGAATCATCTTTTATTAGTGGAGAACAGGAGGGGCATATGTCCTTTAAATCTTCCGCTACGCACGAGTTTGGTATTGTATATTACGACCAGAGAGGCCGACATGGATACGTGAATCATTTAGACAGCGTATATGTAGAAGGGTACTCCAATTCAAGCAGGGGGGATAAGAAAGGTTCGGCACATATACAGCTGAACCTGCTCCACGACCCACCTTTATGGGCTCACAACTACAAAATAGTATACTCCAAAAACACAAGTGTCTCGGACTTTATCCAGTACTCTGCTGGCGGAGCGTTTGTAGCAGAAGGCGAGTCGGCTAGTGGTGACCCATCTAGAATCTATGTTTCTTTAAACTACCTACAGGGGCATCCTATATCTTACTCTAGCGCTTGGGGGGCTCGCTCTCAAGAGGGGAGTATGGTGTTGTATACCCCGCAGGATGGAGACAGGTTAAAGGTCATCTCATATATGCTTCCTCCAGGGGGAGGCCCCGTACCAGATAGAGTTTATCCACAAAACTATGACTTTGAGGTGTCAGGGGTAGTTTCTTTAGATAATTCTGATGATAACCCTTTGTCTTACTACGAAAACGAGGAGCTTATAGTACCAGAAAACCGCCAAGGATTGTTTTTAGTTATAAAAAATAACGATGCGGCTAACGGATTTAGATACCAAAACGTAAGGGACGGGGTGCATAATTGGAAAAACAACTGCCTTATTGAGATTTACTCCCCTGTTAAGGAGTTGGATTCCGAGGATAGACTATATTACGAGATAGGGGATACCTATAAAACCGTGTTTAACGCTGATAACGAGCTTGTGCATGAGCAAAATGAAATATTATTAACCGAAGGAGATGTGTATTTTAGATCCGCTGCGGTAAACTTCCGAGAATTTGACACTAACCTTGTTGATGGTGGGCTTGTTGGTTATGAGGATATAATCATTGAAACTGTTACGGATAACGTAGAAACTGATTTTGATGAGTTTCGAGCTTCAGAATCTAATTTCAAGAGTTACTATATAGAGTCTCCCGCTGGTACCGATTTATTCAAATCAGATGGGTTGTCTATAGGACGCCCTAATATAATCAAGCACGACGCACAGGAAGCTCATAAAGAGGCTAGTGTGATACATTCGGACCGAGATGTCACAAATGCTAGTAAAGTCTCTTATTCGTCCTTTAATCGCTCCATACCGATAGATCAAGACCTTGACTTAAAAAGCGGTCCTATTAACTACCTTGCAAACCACGATGAGAACTGCCTCTTCATACAAAAGAATAAAACAGGGCATATTCCTATAGACAGAAGTATCATATCAGACGTTTCGGGTGAGTCCAGCCTTATAGCCTCAAGCAAATTCCTTAACACACCTAGATATTATGCGGGTAGGGCTGGAGCAGATGGTAACCCCGAGTCGGTGGTTAGTATAGACAACGCGGCATATTTTGCAAATAAATCATTAGGGGAGGTATATAAAGTGTCTGGAACGAATGGAGTGAATGTTATTTCGGCAAACAACATGAAGTCTTACTTTAGGGATTTATTTAAAAACGCTATAGAAAGTTCTGCAGTAAACGGGGCGGATGTTCGCGTAGTAGGGGGTTACGATCCTGAAAAAAATGAATATCTTATAACCGTCCTAGACCCAATTACCTATGATTTGAAATCTGGGGTTAGTTTCCCTTTACAACCTGCTTTTAATGAAGCGGATGACATACCAGGGTGTATGGATCCATATGCCCCTAACTATGACGCTAAAGCTACTATAGATGATGGTTCATGTGAAATTTACGCTGAAGTTCTTGGTTGTACAGATCCTGACAACCCAGGATATAACCCTAACGCCACGAAAGATGACGGTAGTTGCTGGATTGGAGGTTGCATGAGTCCTGATGCAGATAATTATAACGAAAATGCAGTGTATGACGATGGTAGCTGTGTCTACTCCTTGAGTGGCTGTACAGATCCTAATGCTTCAAATTACAACCCAGATGCTATGACAGACGACGGAAGTTGTAAATACGACGTATTAGGGTGTATGGACTCGGTGGCTACAAATTACAACCCTGAAGCTACGGTTGATGACGGTAGTTGTGTTTACGGTGATGTTGACGATACTCCTGACTTAAATTTCTGCGACTACCCTAGATTATGGAATGAAAGAGGCGGTGTTTCTTATATAACCGTGCTTAGCGCTTACAACAGTATGTCAGATCAAGAATTCTGGGGGGTGTTTAATTCATCAGTAGGGGTTTTCTTCAATAACAATATAGATACTTTCTTAAACACCTATTTCCCTGAGGGTCACACACCTATAAGTTGCACCATCGATCCTGATGAGGATAAAGAGGACGACAAAGTACCAACTGACGCAAACTTAACCCGATAATAAAGCGATGTTATATAACGGAACCACAATAGCTTTTTCAACAAAAGCAAATGTATGGAAGGCTAGGTATTCTTTTGCCCCGACGTGTTATATAACTATGGATAATGATTTTCTATCAAGTAATATAACGGGGGGTGCGGATAGTTTAGGGGACACTAGGATGGTTTGGAAACATGATGAAAATTTAACATACAATAGTTTTTATGATTTACCCTCGGAGCCCTCTACACTAGAGGTTGTGTCCAATCAAAACCCCTCTTCCGTTAAAATATTTAAAGCTCTGTCTATAGAAAGCAGCACTAGCGGCTGGACAGGATCGGCATATACAAACAAAGATAGAAACACTAACGCACTACAGACAGGTGATTTTGGTGCATTCGTAG
>Ga0208134_1000624_pt1 | contig 22920 bp, 44 predicted proteins | sample VirMetDEL_Mar_31_FD_184515 | JGI IMG/M metagenome (GOLD analysis project Ga0208134, IMG submission 184515) | Aqueous microbial communities from the Delaware River and Bay under freshwater to marine salinity gradient to study organic matter... | ecosystem: Environmental > Aquatic > Marine >... | reverse complement strand
GCTATCGCAAGGTTATGGCGTATGGCTTATAAAATGCAATCAAAATACACACTAATGGAGCTAAAACTATGAACGATTATTTTCCAGAGCTAGACGGAAACCAATCTATTGACAATGGTAAGATGGGTAGGAAGTTATTTAAAGGCGGTGGTGGAGGGCAGACTCAGTCTACTACGCAAAATATTGACCCGGAAATAATGCCTTACATAACGTATGGCTTAGATGAAGCCAAAAATATGTACTCAGAAGGTGCTCCTGAATACTATCCAGGTCAAACCTATGTAGATCCTTCCTCACAAACTAAAACAGCATTGGGTATGGCTGAGTCAAGAGCATTAGGAGGCAATCCGTTACTTCCAGCAGCTCAAGCTCAACAGTTAAGCACTGTACAAGGTGACTATCTATCAGCTGGAAACCCTTACTTTTCAGGAATGATGGCAGGAGCAGCAAGACCAGCAATTGATCAATTTAACACAGCTATTAGAGATATTGGTAGTAGAACTGCTGCATCAGGCAGATATGGGTCAGGTGCTATGGGTGAAATGGAATCACAAGCATCTAAAAACTTAGCAACATCATTAACTGACACAGCATCACGACTAGCTTATCAAAACTATGGAGCAGAGCGTGGAATGCAAAATCAAGCTATTGCTACTGCACCTCAAATGGCTCAAGCTGATTATGCTGACATTAATCAATTGGCTAACGTAGGTAGAACACAAGAAGATATAGATCGTCAAGCATTAGAAGCTGACATTTCAAGATACGAGTATGGGGTTAATGCACCACAACAGCAATTAAGTAACTACTTAGCTGCAGCTTATGGAGCACCAGCACCAGTCAACCAGACCACTACTAGCTCTGGCGGAGGAGGAAAATAATGAAACCAATGTTAATGGGAGCAATGCTAGGCGCAGGAATGGGTTTAGTACAAGGAAAAGATCCACTAAAATCTGCTTTAATTGGTGGTGCTACAGCAGGCATAGGCGATAAGCTTATGGGAGCTGAAAGTTTGTTTAATGTTGGATCAGATCAACTTACATCTGAACTTGCTACACAAGGCTTAGGTGGTATGCAACCTATAGCTGAAACAACAATGGGGGCAATGAATCCTGAAACGATAAGTATGTTTACCCCAGATGGAACGTCTATGCTAGGAACACAAAATTCTGTTTTTGGCTTAGGTGACCCTATGTCTAATCAATACATGGATTTAGCAACAAATACAAACTTAGGGGCAGAATCTGTATCAAATTTAAATGTACCAAACACAGGTTTACTTAAAGACACTCCAGGTACAGGCACTAACAATGTATTTCAACAAGGCACTGATCTTATAACAGATCAATTTGATGATGATATGTCTACTGCTGACAAGGCTATGTTAGGTATGTCAGGAGCTAATTTACTTACCCCTCAACCAGAACCACAAATGAATGTTCCTGCTCCTCAAGTTATACAAGGAAAGTCAACTGACCCAAGAGATGGTTTGTTAGCTATTAACGTACCAAAACCATTTACATCATTTGCTTCTGTGGAAGATGAAAGAAGAAAGTTATTTCCAACAAGTTACCAAGGATAAAATATGGCATTTAATTTAGATTTTTTAAAAGACTTAGTTCCACAAGGGACTAATATATTTGGTGCAGCTCCTAACGCCAATATGAAACAAATGGCTGAAATGGGACTGTTGGGAGAAGGCAAGTATCAAGATATGCTAGATAAAGCAAATAAACAGTCTTTGTTTCAAGGATTATTAGCCTCTGGTTTGTCTTATGCAGCGCAACCTAAAAATCAAGGATACGGTAGTATATTTCCTTATCTTGCTAAAGCTGGACTGTCTGGTATGCAAGCAGCTCAAAGCCCTTATGATCAAATGGGCAAAGATGCAATAATGAATCAGAAGTTGCAAGACATGAAGCGTACTAGAGATATGCAAGCTAGACAAGATGAGTTTAGAGAAAGCTATGGTAAGCCAAATGTATTTGAGGAAGTTCAAAAAGGCTACTCTCCATCTACAGCACCAGTTGCTCCAGATGCAACAGGACAGTCTACAGCGCCTAATTTTGGATTAGTTCCTAACATGGAAATGCAAGGAAGATTTGATCCAAATGTAATGATGAACAAAGCAGTACAATCTGGAACACTTTCTTTTCCTCAAACTTTAGATTATATGCTCAAACAACAAGAGTTAAAAACAGCTTCTGATATAGCATCAAGAAAAGCTCCTAAAATAGAAAAAGTTAGAGAAGGAGATGAAGAGGTTAGTTACACTTATAATGAAAAAACTGGAAACTACGATGAAATAGCAAGAGGGTCAGCATTTGCTCCAAAAGAAGGAAAAGCAACACATAACAACACACCAACAGAGTTAATTGTTGATGGAAAAGTAGTTAATGCTTATCTTCCAACAGGTAGTGGTGCAATAAAAGGAGAAAAGCCAATTGATGCAACTACAAACAAGCCAATTGATAGTGCTTTTTCTGTAAAACCAAAACCATTTACAGATAGTCAGGCAGAAAACTTCCAACACTCAACAAAAATGAAAGCTGCAAACAACGTATTTAGCAATCAACTTGAGAATGAAGATGGTACTTTAAATTACGATCCTACAGCAGTAAATAGACAACAAGTTATTGGGTCATATTACTTGGTTGGTGATGCTTCTGCGGCTCTTTTAAATAAATATAATTTAACGCCAGCCGATAGACAAGCAGCACAAGCTAAGAAAACATTTATTAACTCTATACTTCGTAAAGAATCTGGAGCTGCAATTGCTCAAAGTGAATTTGATAATGCAGACTCACAATACTTTCCACAATTTGGAGATGATAAACAAACAGTAATAAATAAAAGAGTAACAAGAGATCTGGTTACAGCAACTATGGAAGCTGCTATAAATGGAGATCCAGAAGCTATTAAAAGAATTGAAGAAATATCAGCTGAATTAGCGTTATATAACCCTTCTGTTAAAAAAGGATCTGCCTCAGATGTAGGAGGAAATGAAATAACTGTAGGAGAAGTTAAACAGGGTTATAAATTTATAGGTGGTGATCCAAATGACAAAAAAAATTGGCAAAAGGTAGGTAATTTTACTTCTAACGACATACCACAATAAGGAAATCTAATGGCAGAAAAACAAAATCCTTGGGAAACAGGGTATAAAGTAAAGGAAGTAGAATCTTCTGGAGGATCTCCTTGGGAAACAGGGTATAAAGTAAAAGAAGAAAAACGGTCTATGTTAGAAGAGTTAGGAAGACAACTTGGATTAACAGGAAGATACATATCTGAAGGAGTTTCTGAAACTGGTGACTTAATTGCTTCTCCAGTAAGGGGTGCTTTAAATTTAGCATTACCTGAAAGTATGCAAATAAAACCAATTACGGAAGCTGTAGTTCAACCTACATTAGAAGCTTTAAATGTTCCTAAGCCAGAAACAACACTTGAGAAGATAGTTGGTGGAGCATCAAAAACTTTAGTAAGCACTGGTACTGGGGCTGGAATAGCTAATGTATCAAAACCATTAACCCAGACAGGTCAAGCTATTAAAAACCTTCTTACACAAGACATGAAAGTGCAAGGAATTGCAGGCGCAGGGGCAGGTGCTGGGCAAGAAACAGCTTCTGCTGCAGGATTAGGTGATGGAGCTTCAACTCTTGTAGGTCTTACAACTGCAATATTATCTCCTGGTGCAAGTAAAAAATATCTTGAAAAACCAATAAGCAATATAGCAAGAAAAATTACAAACGCTCTTCCAAACAAAGTAGACGATACTGTTACTAATGTATTACAAAATACGTTAAAAAATAATAATATTAAATTTGACGATCTTGACAGTAATGTTGTTTCTTTGCTTAAAAAGGATATTGCTGAGGCTGTAAAAGTAAACCCAAATATGTCTGAGTCAGCGTTAAAAAGATTGGTTGATTATAGGATAGTAGGAGCAATTCCCAAGCAAGGAACATTAACCTTAGATCCTAACTTAATTACTAGAGAAAAAAATCTAGCTAAAATGGGTGTAAATAGTCAAGATCCTCAAGTTCAAAAATTAGCTAACATTGAGTTTGAAAACAATAAAATACTTTTAAACAACATTAATGAGTTGGGAGCTAATAAAGCTTTAGACGTTAACTCTGTTGGTGGGAAAATGTTTGAACAGTTTGGTAAAATTACAAAGTTATACGATGATCAAATAGATGATCTATATTCAAGAGTTAGAACTTCTGATGGTAAGTTTGCTCCATTAGATGGAAAAACATTTGTAATGAAAACTAGAGCTAATCTTAAATCAGATTTAACAGATCAATTTCTTCCATCAGAAATAAAACAATATCTTACTGCTATAGAAAAAGGAACATTTGATTTAAACGTAGCGACTGCTTCTCAGTTAAAAAGTATAGTTTCAAGGTCTTTAAGATCACCAAGTTTAGATGGAAACGTAAAACAAGCTTTAATGGTTGTTAGAAATAACTTAGAAAATGTTAAGTTAAAAGATCCTAGGTCTTTAGGCAAAGATGCTTTAGATGCAGAAAAGGCAGCTAGAAAATTTACTTATCAATACAAACAACTTCAAGAAAGAATACCGGCATTAAAAGCTATATACGATAAAAGAGTTAGTCCAGATAAGTTTTTTGATAAATATGTTTTAGGAGCTGATACTAAGCAACTTAGAAATACTTTAAATTTTGCTGATGAACCTACTAGGCAAATGATTAAAGATAACATTCTTGGTCATATTAAAATGAAAGCTACTAATGGAAACCCTGATGAAATTGCAAAAATAAGTGGATCTGCCCTAAGAAAAGTTTTGTTTGGTAAGGGTGGAATTGGAACTGAAAAGTTAAAGCTTATTTTTAATAAAGAAGAGTTGGCTAAATTAAAAGCCATTTCTAATGTAGCTAGTTTTGAGCAACACATACCATTAGGGGCTGCTGTAAATACATCTAATACAGCAAGTGCATTATTTGGAATGTTAGAAGGAATTGGCTCTTCAGCTCTTTTAAATAAAATTCCTCTTGGTCAAGCCGTGTTAGGAAGTCCAGCCAGAAATATTGTTCAGTCATCACAGGCTAGAACAGCACAAAATGTTCCTGGCATACTGTCTACTCCAACACAACAAATAGAAGCTAAAAGAACTTTAGCTCCATATATATCAAGTTTGTTAGGAGATTAATATGTGGCAAGAACTTACACTACCACCAATCAATTTATATAACGCACCGAAGGGAAACTAATGGCATCAACTAACCAAGTACAAGAAGTAAAAGCAGACTTACATACGCATGAAGAAGTTTGTGCCATTCGTTATGATGGCATTAATGCAAGGCTTGCTAGGATGGAAAAGATTATTATGGCAGTATTTGCAGGCATCGTATTTTTATTAATTAAAGTATTGATTAGCTTAGGTGGGCTATAATGTTAACAGTATTATCTTCTATTTTAGGGTTTGCTACATCAGGCTTACCTAATTTACTTAAATTTTTTGAACAAAAAGGTGACCAGAAGCATGAGTTGGAAATGGCTAAACTTGAAATGGAAAGAGCATTGGCAATGGCTGAAAAAGGATTTGCTTCTGAAGAGCGTATATCTGAAATGGAAACTTACGCTACTGAAAGAGTTTCTTTATACAACCATGACAACAAGCTCCAAACAAAAACGAGTCCTTGGGTTAATAATCTCCGTGCTAGTGTTCGTCCCATTGTCACCTATGCTTTTGTTTCTCTTTTGCTATTCGTTGACATCGCAGGTTTAATTTGGGCAATACATACTGGAGTAGAATTTGGCACAGCGCTAAGTACAGTGTTTAGTCCAGTAGAAGAAGGCATTATAGGAAGCATTATAGGGTTTTGGTTTGGTAGTCGTCATTGGCAAAAATGAAAACATCAGACGTTGGCATTAAATTAATTAAACATTTTGAGGGTATACATGAAACTGCTTATAAGTGTCCTTCAGGTTATTGGACTATTGGCGTTGGTCATCTTATCAGTCGCAATCCTGTGCTCGATAGTAATTACGATAGGAAGCTATCACATGGGGAAATAGATGAATTACTTAGATCAGATTTACTACGGTTTGAAAATGGACTACGCCGTTTGTTACCTTCTGTGCAACTTAGACAAAATCAATTTGATGCTTTGGTCAGCTTTTGTTTTAATCTTGGTCTTGGTTGCTTTCAAAGATCAACAGTTAGATCAGCGTTGCAAAGAGGTGATGAAAAAAGAGCAATAGATGTGTTGTTGGCTTATTGTCGTTCTGGGGGTAGAGTATTGAAAGGTTTACAAAGAAGGAGAGCTGCTGAAGCTAATTTATTCTTTAGCCACATAAAATGAAAATACTTTTTTTAGATATAGAAACGAAGCCTGCTGTAGTTTCAGCATGGCAAACCAGAGATGTAAATGTTGCAGTTAATCAGATAATAAGAAGAGGCTCAATCATGTGTTGGGCAGCGCAGTGGTACGGATCAGAAGACGTTATCTTTGATTCAGAATGGACTAGCAGTTACAAGAAAATGATAAAACATATGCATGATCTTCTTAATGAGGCTGATGCTGTATGCCACTATAACGGTACGTCATTTGATATGAAAGAATTGAATCGTGCCTTTTTACTTTTAAAACTTCCTCCTCCAAGTCCATACAAAAATATAGATCTATATAGAGTGGTAAGACAAAACTTTAGATTTATATCTAACAAATTAGAAAACATATCAATTGAATTAGGTATTGGAGAAAAGGTTAAGCATTCCGGAATGCATTTATGGAATGATGTAGAGAAGAAAGATCCAGAAGCTAGAAGAATGATGGAAGAGTACAACCGACAAGATACAGTTTTGTTAATAGACTTGTTTGAGAAGTTAAAACCTTGGCTTAAAAATCATGGTCTTAATCACAATATGTTTACCGACAAAATGGTATGCCCAACTTGCGGATCTATTAAGTTACAGAAACGTGGGTATCAAAAGAATCACAGTTACACCTATCAGCGTTATCAATGTCAGGAATGCGCTACATGGTTTAAATCTAACAAATCAATTAAAGAGCTAACAAAGTCAGAGTCAGCTATCAACATATAAGGGTTATCATGGATATAGAAAAAGTGGTTTCTGCGATGGTAGGAAAAACCATTGAAGAAGCACAAATAGGTTATCAGGATTCTGAGTTAACTTTATTTTTAGATGATGGGACAGTTATTGACATAGTTGTTGACACAATTCATGCTGATATCCCAGAATTAGACGATTAGCAAAAAAACGGCTTTTCGTAAGGCTCTCTGTGAGGAGTTTAATGTTGAGTTGATACACTTACATCAAAACATATTAAAAACCTCACTACGAGCTCTGTGACGGCTTCAGACGGGTTTCATTATATATAACCACATCTCCAACCTTAATTACCTTTCCAGACACACAATCTGTAATACGATACATATCTTTTGTACCATTATTCCAAAACTCTATAGTATGTCTATACCCTTCAAAGAAAAAATCATCCATTAAGCATCATCATCTTCCGACAGGATCTTTTCTGCCATAAACTCTTCCATGCTTATTTTCAATTCTTCGTCTTCTGATATGTGCTGAATTAAATGCTGAAGATACCAGTGCGCTTTTAATAAATCTTCAACGCCATTCTTCTTTTTCCAACGCCACATATACTTTATTACATTGGCTGTATCAGTTGCTTCAATTCCAACAAGGTCCTTAGTCACTTGTTCAATAGCTTCAATGCACTCTATACGACCTCTATAATGATCTGGGTTTATGTTATCTGCCATTATTTTTTCTCCGTAATATTTTCAATATTAATACATTTAATTTTAGTTTTAGTAAAAATGTTTTTTGCCTCATTCATAGACTCAAACAAGTAACCATTCTTATGGCAATGATAAGCTTTGTCTGGAACAGAATTAACACCAAGCCAAATTAAACCTCCTACAAAAACTAACACTCCAACTACTAACCAACCTTTCTTTTTCTTTTCTTCGTGCAATTTATATCTCATCATTTTCATTACCTCCTTGTAATGGTTTGATCGTCAGAACTAATTAACATACTTGCTATAATAGAGTCTTGATTAACTAACAAGGACTACTACTATGTGGACAAAACCATCAGCTACAGAAATGAGATTTGGCTTTGAAGTAACAATGTATGTAATGAACAAGTAATACTTGTAATACAAGTAATACACTAACCCTCAAGTTCTCAATGTCATTATAGTCTGAACCAATTCCAAACTACAATGGTAGGCATATGCCTCTTGAGGGAAGTGTAACCATAATCCCTAGAAAGGGATGTCTTCAAGATCCTCAACAGTATTTGCAACTGGTGCGCTAGATGCCACTGGTTGATCTTCCTTTTTATTCACTTGACCACTTAAATAAGTCAGACCACCTTTACTAACAGTTTTCCATAGCGCAACATCAAAATCAATGTTGGCGATAGTAACGCTTCCTGTGTAGTCAGGTGACTTATCATTCTTCTTTTCTTTAACCGCAAATATTGCCATACGATTATTGTTGTTGTACTCAGCCATTCTAATTCTCCTTTGGTTGATAAACTGGTTTCTTTTTCCATCTACTTGGCTTTGTATTAGTCTCAACATATTCTAAGAACTGGTGAGCATAAGGCAAATACCAATCAATGAACTCTTGGTCGTACACAATCTTTTCTGCATGAAATTCCTCAGGAGTCCAAACACCAAACCAACCATAAGGCGTTCCATGGGTAAAGCATTGTAGTTGTACCTGATACCAATATCTATCTGGTATCTTTGGGTAAATCTTTTGGGTGTAAGGACATTTCAATTCAATCCCTATATCCATATCTATCTCTGGGTCATAAATCCAACCATCAACTGATGCGCCTATAGGCTCTGATGGATGAACATGAAACTCGTTACCTTCTTTGCAGATCTCATCTAAATAAACTTCCATTGCAGACAATGCAGTTGATTCAAATTGATTACCATAAGCAGTCATCTCATTGCCCTGGAAAGGAGCTTTTAACAATGTGTACTCTTCAAATTTAGGAACTTGCTTGTCAATAATGTCATAACCCTGACTAGCAGTTACAACATTATGTCTGCGATTATCCTTTAGATGATTTGAGCTCATTAGCGTACTCCCTAACAACTTCTTGAATCTCAGGGCTAAGAGTAAAGAAGAACTTTTTTAGTGATCCTTCTTTATGAGCTCTTTCCATATTATTCTTTACGTTAGAGATAAGCTCGTCTGAGACTTTTTCTTTGGATGGGGTAGCTTCTTGTTGCGCTACTGCGTTACCAACTTCTTCAGCAGATGCTATAGAAGCATCAATGCCAATTCCAAGTATGCCTAAACATCTTCCGACACTACTGGTCTCTGCATTTTCTAATGCTGAAGTTTTATTGATAAAGGTAGATCCATCTTTTTCAGAAGCATGACCTGTAGACAAAATCGTACCATCATTAATTGCTGTAGCTTTAAAAGTATGAGTGCCATCAACAGATGATAACAACTCAGTAATGATTGTTCCTTGTGGGTATAACTCACGGAAGTGAGCTATACGTTCGTTGACCATGACATAAGCTTTACCTTTTATGTCTACTGTTTTTAGTTGTTTCATAAACATCTCCTTTAAAAAATTTATTGTAACACGTTGTTAATTTTGTTTCAAACTTTTAATTTCGTCTCTTATTTTTTTGTACAAATTATTATGTTTAAGGTTTCCGTAATCGGCTTTTCTTAACATCATTTTAAGGCACTTCATTCTTGTTTGTAGCTTTTGCATTCCTTGCCATTCAAGAGATACTGGACTCCAATATTTTTCAAAGTCATCTTTGGCAACCTTAACTGTTTGCAATTCTATGCCATCAGAAATGTATCTGCGCCTAGCAAAAGTAACCCACTTATTTCCACTAGTTACTAATAGGCTAAGAGAAAATCCTTCACGCCTATCGTAAAAAAAGTTTTCTGTTTTTTCCATTACAGTTTCTCCGTTAGTGGTGATTTATATTTGTTGTACAAAGAGATTGGAGCTAAGGCTTCGTAGTCTACTTTTGGAATATATACATATTTATTTATATAAACCATGTAGCCAACATGATCGTTGGCTTCATCGTAAACTTTAAAAAGTTGGTTATCCATTGCTTGCCTCCTTATACTCAGATGCCATTTGACTCATCTCAACTTCTGATGGCTGTTGCTCAAACACATACTGGTAAAGCTCTTCTAATTCTTTTGTCCATTCCATTTTAATTCTCCTTTGTAGAGGTGGCTTACGCCATTGCCTCTTCCATAATAATAGCTTTGCTAGTAGGACTGCTAAAAAGCAATCCTTCTAACTCTTCTGGGCGTACAACTAATTCTATAAACTTGTACCCAGTATCGTAATAACATTTAAGAGTTTTGCTATTTATAATAATGTCACCTTCACTAATACTAGCAAGACTTTGCTCTGGATTATCTATAACAATATTAATTTGTGGATGATTGTAACGATCAATGTCAGCGTTACCAAGATCTACTACTTCAGCTAGGCTATCAGCTTCAATGTCTGCAACATGATCATAGTCATGTATTAAAATGTCTTCGTTTAAATGTCTAGCGTGTCTTGCAACAGCATCATGACCTTTTTCGTTAATTAAATCTACCTCTGCATCTGTTAAACTAATTTGTAAAATGTGGTATTTCATGTCTAACTCCTTTGTTGTTTATTTAACCTACAAAAGAAGTATCCTTTATTGAAACAAAGTTGTCAACAACTTATTTCATTTATTTTAAATAATTATTTCACTAAAGTGTTTGACAACTAAATTGATTGGTAGTAATGTGGAGGGACTTACTAACTTTGGTAAGCAAAATGAAGGAGATTTAAAATGTCAGGTAAAAAAGATTCAAATTTTGAAGTAACTTTAGTATGGACAGGAGATGATGTAAATTGGGTTCTTGATCAAAAATGGAAGAATGGTGTTGAAGCTTATTCAACACTAACCAGCGATCAAACAGAACAAGTTTTAATTTTTGTTCAAGAAAATTATAATCAGATGGTAGGGATTGGCTCTGAACAAATCTTGGAAGCTTGTTTAGAGTTAAATTATATAGATGTAGAAGGAAACATAATTAATCAACTAGAGATAGCTTAACAACTTAGAGGTGGTCAGCGCCACCTCTTTTTAATTAAAGGAATTTTATGAAATATAAAGAAGTAATAAAAATGTTTAACAACAGTCGGAGAGAGTTAGCCAAGGAATTAGATGTATCAGTTCAGGCTGTATCTAAGTGGGCGCAAACTCCTAATGCAGAAATACCAAAGGTTCGTCAGTTTCAGGTTAAGACAATTTTAAAATTAGATGACTAGATTATTTACACATCAAGTTTTAGATTTTACTGGAGATCCATTAATGGCTTTCCAAAGTAAAAAAGAAGCAGTATGGTTTTGTCAGAACAAACCTGATTGTAAAATTATTCAGGTAGCAAAAAGACCAAGAAAAGAAAAATCATCCTTACCAGATTGGTGGGATAAAACTGAGGAGTGTTTATTTTGAAAATTAAGAACTGGGATAGGCATCAGCACTACAAGCTTAAAAATCCCAAAGGCAATAAAAAGATGCATTGGTTTAAGTTGTACGGAGGTGATCTTCTTAATGATGTAGATTATGCAGAGCTAAGTGATAAGAATAAATTAGCACTGATTGAGCTATGGTGTTTAGCTAGTCAACACAACGGAGAACTTCCAGAAATAAAAGTTATATCTTTTAGACTAAGAAGGTCAGTTGAAGACATTGAAAGTAGCCTAAAATCACTAGGTAACTGGATAATCCTAGACAAAGTATATACCTCGTCTAGAGTAGAGGAGAGGAGAGTAGAGGAGAAGAGAGTAGAAGAGAGGAGAGGAGATGAACATTTCGCTACTTTCACATTTTAGTAAGGTAAGTAAAACTACTAAAAGTAATTCTTACAACTGCTTGTGTCCAGCGCATGAAGATCGGTTAGCAAGTCTTTCTATAAAGTTTGCTGATGATGGTAGAGTTCTTATGCACTGTTTTGCAGGATGTGACATTACATCTATTCTTGGAGCAGTAGGTTTAGATCTGGATGATATTGTCCCAGAAAGAAAAGACCTATTAAAACCATTAGGAAAAATATATAATCCTTTTGCGGTACTTAAAAGTTTACAAGATGAAGTTCTTTTGGTAGCAGTTGTTGCAGCTGAACTTGCTCAAGGTAAACCTTTAGAAGAAGGTGACCGTAAGAGATTGTTAGAGTCAGTCAGATTAATAAGGGAGGGTTATGAGTACGCTAAACGATAAAGTAAAAAGTATGATTGTAAGGGAGTCTGAGATTCAAAGTTATTTTGCCACAAGAGATAACGATGAACATACAAACATACACAATCCATCAAGCTATATAGAACAGGTACAGGAATATTTTAATGGTGATTACCATAAAGGTGTGACACTACCGTGGGAAAAAACTTACGATGGATTTAGAGTTCGTCCAGGTGAAGCATCAATAGTTTCTGGATTTTCAGGATCAGGTAAGTCAATGATACTTAGCCAGATGAGTTTAGGTTTATTAGAAAAAGATTACAAGACCATGCTTGCATCTTTTGAGTTGCAACCAAGGTCTTCATTAGCAAGACTACTAAGACAAATGTCTGGATCAAGATTGCCAAGCAATGAGTTTATTGAGGAAAAGATTAACAGCCTTGATGGTAAGCTTTATCTTTACGATCAGCAGGGCACAGTTGGAGTTGAGAGCATAATTAGCGTAATTTACTATTCTGCGGAAGTTCTCGATTGCAAGATTGTGATTGTGGACTCACTCATGAAGTGTGGAGTTGCTGAGGATGATTACGAAGGGCAGAAGAAATTTATTGATCGTATCTGTGTAGCTGCTAGAGATTTAAATATTCATATATTTGTGGTAGCTCATTCTAAAAAATCTAATAGTGAATACACTGATGCTCCAACTAAACATTCTGTATCAGGATCAACTCACATAACAAACCTTGTGGACAATGTGTTTGTGGTTCATAGAACACACAGAGATCAACGCTTAGAGTTGGGTCAAATTAGTCAAGAGGACTTTGTCAATATTCCAGATGCACAACTGTATTTAGTTAAGCAAAGGCACTACGAGTATGAGGGTCATTGGAATTTTGATTTTAATCCAGAATCATTAACTTACGCATAGGAATATTATGTCAGATGATAAAAAAGATTTAAAAAGTTTTACTCAAGAGATAATTAAAGAATTTGGTATGGATGTTAATTATCGTATAAAGCTAGAAGATGGTGGTGTTTATAAATCTTCTGGTTGGGACGAATCAGTTAGACAATGGAGGGTAAAAAATGGTCGTCAAAAAAACTATAACAAAAGATAACGTAAACAATATCATTGACATGATAAAAGGGTTAGACTTTACCAAACCTTGGAGAATGCAGTTGAGTGAATATAAATTTAACAGAACCACTGATCAAAATTCTAGGTATTGGAAGCTGTTAAGATCCATTGGTGATTATATTGGTTACGAAGAAGATGAGATGGATGCGCTAATGAAATATAAATTTTTATCATCTGAGATTGAAGTTGGCGGTGAAACTATTATTAAAGTAAAAAGCACATCACAACTCAATACAAAAGAAATGGTAGAGTATCAAGAAAATATCCAGAGTTGGGCGATGCAATATGGATTTAGATTTAGGGAAGATGATGAGTAAAAAGAAAAGTAAAACTAAAGACGAACGTCAATGGCTAAACAAATTGTCAGAGTTTGGTTGTTGCATTTGTCGTAAGCACCATGATGTATCTGATCCACCTCCATGCAATCTTCATCACATTAGAGAAGGTATGGGGATGGGACAAAAGAACAATGACTTTATGGTAATACCTCTTTGCCACTATCATCATCAAGGTGAAGATGGATACCATACAAGCCCAAAGACTTGGATAGAAAAGTACGGAAAAGAAAGTGAAATGCTAGAATGGGTATTGGATCAACTATGAAGATTATTCCTATTGAATCAAACCAAACTTATGACTGGTTGTTGAATGTTCATTACGCAAAAAGAATACCTCATATTATGAAGGCATTTGGATTATATGATGGAGATGCTTTAATTGGCGTTGTTACTTACGGGATGCCTGCTTCTCCAAGTTTATGTATGGGTATTTGTGGTAAAGAATATTCAGATAAAGTATTAGAGTTGAATAGACTTTGTTTAATGAACAACGACAAAAATCAAGCAAGTATGTTAGTTTCAGGTTCTATTAAACTATTGCCTAAGCCTACAATAGTAGTTTCTTATGCTGATCATGCACAAGGTCATGTAGGATATGTTTACCAAGCAACTAATTTTTTATACACAGGGTTATCCGAAAAAAGAGTTGACTGGACTATTAAAGGGCAAGAGCATAAGCATAGCAAAACAATTAGTGATGGCATGACTTTAGAATCTATTAAAGAAAAGCACGGAGATGATTTTTATTATATTGAAAGATCAAGGAAACATAGATACATTTTATTTCATGGAACAAAGAATGATAAAAAGATTTTAAGAAGCAAACTTAAATATGAAGTACAGCCATACCCTAAAGGAGAAACAAATAGGTATGACATTACTCATAAGCCATCCACTCAAGTAATCATGGAATTTTAACAAAGGAGATATTATGAAAAAAATATTATTAGTTGGATTGTTTTATGTACCAATAGCTTTAGCTGAGTCAGTAAATTACTTTAGTCCTGATGATGGTCAGTTAACTATTGTAGATAATGCACAAGAAGTTAGGGTGATTGTAGACCAAAACGGCTCACAAGGGTTAGAGATAACTCCAAGCAACACTGGTCAAACATTTGTTTATGGTGATGAACTAACGGTTATTGAATCAACACCATTGGGAATTATTAGTTACTAGGAGTAAATTATGATAGACATTCACAAAAACTGTAAAATGGAGAAAACTTGCAATGGGAAAAGGTAGTGGTAGAAGACCAAAAGGATTAGTTAGCGATCAAAAGTTACAAGATAACTGGGATCGTATATTTAATGCAAAGCCTAACTCAGATCAGTTTGAACAAAACGGAGCTGTTGTTAAGCAACATATAGAAAAGGTTGCTTGGCGAGATGAGATGGTAAAAGAAGATCATGAGAAATCAATAAGGGAGAGAGCTGATGGCGATATCACCGACACAAAGAACTCTTAAGCGCATGAAAGAAAGTGGTGAATACGCTTTAGTTCAAGTAGTAGAAAAATGGAATCCATTTGCACGCATTCGTCAAGATTTATGGAATTTTGATATCTTGGGAGTATCTAAAGATGGTGAGCTTCATTTTATTCAAGTAACAACAAAAGGAAATATGAAGGCAAGGGAAAACAAAATAGCTGACAGTGAATATACCCCTCACCTTAGAAACGCAAACCTTACGTTGTTAGTAGAAGGGTGGGCAAAGGTTGAAGGTAGATGGAAGTCTTTTATAACGGATGTATCTTAGGAGGATATTATGGCAGAAGGATTAGCAGCACAAGATAACGAATATATTTTTACATTTGATGATGGTAGAAAGATTAAAAGGGCGAAGTTAGCAGATTTAATTCTTGATACTATTGGGGATGATAAGAAGCACACAGCAGAGATTGCAAATGAAATTGGTATGAATTATCAGTCAGTGTTTGCGGTTATTAGAACATTAGTTACTACTGAGCTTTTACTTAGCGAGAAGATGAGTAGAAACACTGCTTACAAAAAACCTAAGGGATGCGCTTTAACTGATTACTTTAATCATGGTAAGGGCATTAAGGATTTTAAAATTAATAGCAGTAAAAAATATAAGGCAGAGGATTTTCCTAATGTTAGCTTTGGTGGTAAGAGTGGTTATGAGCAATACTCTAGCAATTACAGCAACACTATCTACGAAGGTGGCGAATGAGCTTACCTATTTCTAGGATACTTTATTTATTAGATGCTTGGGCAAAGTGGATGAGATTTGACAACCACCGCCTAGGCTTTCCAAGCAAGTCAATTATGATGAGCACTGGTGGATCTTCTGAGAATGTATTTGAAGAAATGGTAGATGATAGTGACAAACGTAACGTAATTATCCTTGATGCCATCATTACAGGGTTGCCTGTAGAGCAAAGAGAAGCTATTTATTTTAAACATTTAGGTGCAAAAGAACCATTTGCCTCAGAATTTAAATACCAAGATGCCTTGGAATCCCTTGATAAGCTTGCCTCTAAAAGAATTTATGCATAAATGTTGTTTAGTTGTTGACAACTTAGTTGCTATATAAGATAATTCTTTTGTAGGTTAATTAAACAAAAGGAGATTTAAAATGGATACAAACAGAATACACGGACTTTATATCACAGAAGATCAGGCATATGACTTAGCTTGCCGTGAAGAGTTTATATCAGCAACACCATACAATTTAGCTATTATGCAAATGCAACAACATTGGAGCTCAGTTAGGGCAGAAGAGCTTTATGAGCCTGTAGTTGAGTTTTATGTTCCTAATATAAAAACTGGTCGCAATAAAAAATTCTGGATGCACAGTGGTTTCGTTGGAGCTAAAGGATATATGGCACTTACATTAAGTAGCGTTATGAGTGGTCATGCCTTTAGTCCTGAATATGGTTTTGAATACGATGTACGTGCAACATTAACTAATTTGAAGGTGGCGTAAGCCACCTTTACAAAGGAGATACACATGGAAAAGCAATACGGAGATTATCACGGAGATGAAAATGAGATTGAATCAGACAAACAAGAGAAAGAAGATAATGATCCAAGGCATGAGCCAAACTTTGATGAATGGCATGAAGTTTTAAATTTAACATGGGAGAGCTTGTAGGACTCTCCCTTTTTTTATGGTTAGCGATTGGCTTACAAACTACAATCGTGTATAATAGAGCCTTAGGGGAGAGGTGCGTTCACTGACAACGTCACTGCCCTTATTCTTAAACATCCTCCTTTGTTTAGATCCCTCTTCGGAGGGATTTTTTTTGTTATAGGAAAAATATTATGGCTAAGTGCAAATCTAAAGGTAAGAGAAGTTACGGTAAAGGTAAGAAGTAATGGATGGATCAAACTGGAGTGTTTATATCTATTGGGGATTTAACATAGGGATTGAGCTATACGAAGAGCTAATAGAATTTGAAGAAGGTGATCAGTACCCAGTGGAATACTTACTGATTAATTTAGGGTGCATTAGAATACAAAGAGGAAGGTATGCCTGACGATGTTGCTGAAACTATGGAAAAGCTTAGACGTTGGTTTGAAGCGCAACAGGATTGTGTGTAATGGAGCAAGGTAGAGACGACTCACCTTGTAACGGAATATGTAAGATAGTAGATGATACTGATAAAACACCAAAGTGCATAAGCTGTAAAAGAACTTATGAAGATATTGATGAGTGGTTCAAGTTATCAAGAGATGCAAGACTATATAGAATGCAACAACTAAAAGAAGGCAAATGATATGAATAATATGAATGATTACTTATCTCAACTGATTGCAATGATTACTGGAAGTGGATCAGCAATGGCACAACCAGGTGCAGTAGATCAAATATATAGTTCTGGAGACCCAAGAAACTTTGCTCCAAATCAAGGATCTGTTGATGGTGGAATGATGGATGTTGTAAATCAAATGAATCAAATGCCTGAAGAGGGTTATCTTAAAGATATGCCATTACCAAACAATGTTATAGATGGAGCATTTCATACTCCAGAACAACTGATAGAACAAAAGATGCAAAACTCAGGTAATACTCCAATGCCACAAGGCTTTGATATAGAGAAAGTAAGAGAGATGATTCGTTCACAAAAAATGAGATAACATAGGGGTAAATAACTCGTAAGAGCTTTACAAAATTATGGATAAAGAAGAACAATTAGCATTAGCTAGAGAGAAGGCTAGAGAAGCAAGCCTAGGAAACAACTTCTCTAGTAAAAAGAATAGGTTATTAAAAGATACCCTGAACAGGATTGTTACTCAGGATGATGCGTTAAGAGCTAGGAACATGATGGAAGCTTTAGTAAGAAAAGCTGAAGAGGGAGACACAAAGGCGCTTGACATTGTCTTAGACAGGCTAGAAGGAAAGGTCCAAAGCCAAACAGATATAACTTCTTCCGATGGATCACTAAGCAACAACCTCAAGATAGAGTTCGTTGATGTCGAATCAAAAGTTTCCGAATAAACTTAAATGGCTATTTGAACCACATCGCTTTAAGGTAGCTTACGGTGGTAGAGGTTCTGGTAAGTCATGGAACTTTGCTAGAGCACTGCTAATCATGGGTACAGAGAAGCCTATGCGCATTCTTTGCGCTAGGGAAGTACAACGATCCATTAAGCAATCAGTTCACACACTATTAAAAGATCAGATACAAGACTTAGGTCTTGGAGACTTCTACGAGGTCATAGAAACATCTATACGAGGTATCAACGGTACAGAGTTTACTTTCTCAGGGTTAGCAAGCAACACAGTAGAGTCAATTAAATCCTATGAAGGTGTTGACGTTACATGGTGTGAAGAAGCTCAAGTTATTAGTAAGAGATCATGGGACATATTAATACCTACGATCAGGAAGCCTAACAGCGAGATCTGGGTGACTTTTAACCCTTACATGGACACTGATGACACTTATAAGCGTTTCGTCATTAACAAGCCTCCTAACGCTCGCATAGAGAAGGTTAACTACTCTGATAACCCTTGGTTTCCTCAAGTATTAGAGATTGAACGTGCTAGGTGCATGGCTCATAACCCAGAAGACTATGCAAACATATGGGAAGGCGACACTAAAGCTGCAGCAGATGGTGCTATCTATCACAATGAGATAAGAATGGCGCAAGAGGAAGGACGTGTAACTAACATACCAAGTGATGCTTTATTAAAGACTCACGTGGTTATGGACTTAGGATGGAATGATTCTATGTCTATTATCCTATGCCAGAGATCACTATCGGAGATCCGAGTGATTGACTACATAGAAGACGATCACAGGACACTAGACAGCTACTCTGATCAGTTGAAAAAGTTAAACCACAACTGGGGAACGATGTACTTACCCCATGATGCTAGAAACAAAGACTTTAAGTACGGTACAAGTGCTGAAGAGATTATGCAGAAGCTAGGATGGGAGACTGAGATCATACCTAGATCTGATATAGAGACAGGCATCAAGCTTGCAAGGATGACCTTTAGCAGAGCTTACTTTGATGCTGATAAAAGCAAACGACTGATTGAATGCTTAAAGAATTATAGAAGAGCTATTAACCAAACAACACAAGAGCCTGGTGCTCCGCTTCATGATGAATACAGTCATGGTGCAGATGCTTGGCGTTATGTTTGTGCAGTGGTTGATGGTATGTCTAACGAGGCTTCCTCATGGGATAAACCTCTAACTGTAAATAACCAATGGATCGTATAAATGGCAATAGATGAAAACAAATTAAAGGCGTACCTAGAATCTGAGATAGATGACTCCATCGGATACCTAGAGACAGAAACAACTGACCAACGCCAAGAAGCACTAGAGTATTATCTTAGAGAGAAGTACGGCAATGAAGTGCCTGGTAGATCACAGATAGTAACTGGGGAAGTAGCGGAAGCAGTAGATGGTGCTATGCCTCAGCTTATGAAAATCTTTACATCTACAAGTGATGCAGTGGTATTTGAGCCAGTGAATGAAGGTGACGAAGAGACAGCAGAACAAGCTACCGCTTATGTAAACCATATATTCCAAAAAGATAACCCAGGCTTTTCTATCATGCACGACTGGTTTAAAGACGGTCTTATGCAAAAGGTTGGTGTAGTTAAAGCTTATTGGGATGACTCTAAAGACGTAACAACAGAAAAGTATTATGATCTTGATGACGATGAGCTAGCAATGATAGCATCCGATGAGGATGTTGAAGTCGTATCACAAAAGACTAATGAAGTAATGATTGAGCAAGAACCTCAGCCTTCTGTTGATCCTATGACTGGTCAACCTATGATGGATGAGATGGGTATGCCAATGATGATGGAAGTGCCTCCATTAGTTAACAGAACACATGACGTTAAACTATCAAGAACGGTAGATAAAGGTCAAGTAAGAATAGAAAACGTACCACCTGAAGAGTTCCTAATCTCTAAGAGAGCTAGAACTATTGCAGACTCAGAGTTCACTGCACACCGTAAGATGATGACACGATCCGAGTTAGTGGCTATGGGTTATGACGAAGACTTAGTTTACTCACTAGCAACTGGTGACTCACTAGACTTCTCTCCAGAAAGAATTGCACGATACTCTCGTGGTGAACTGCCTACTGATATGGAAGCACTAGAGCCTGCATTGCAGACAGTAGAATACTATGAGTGCTACATCAAGACAGATTTAGATGGTGACGGTATAGCTGAGATGAGACGTGTATGTTACGCCTCTAACGAGATACTATCAGAAGAAGAGTGTGACTACGTTCCATTCCATTCAGTATGTCCTATTCCGATTCCACATAAGTTCTTTGGTCAATCACTGGCTGATAGAACTATGGATATACAGCTTATCAAGTCAACGATAACAAGACAGATGTTAGATAATCTTTATCTTACTAACAACTATAGAGTTGGCGCAGTAGAAGGTCAGGTCAATATGGATGACTTACTAACATCCACTGCTGGTGGTGTTATTAGAATTAAGAATCCAAATGCTTTAGTACCTATGCAAGTAACATCTAACGCTAACCAGTCATTCCCTATGTTGGAATACTTAGACAGTGTTCAAGCGAAGCGTACAGGCGTTTCTGACTCTCAGCAAGGTCTTAACCCAGATATTCTACAAAACGTCACAGCGACCGCTGTAGCAGCAATGACGAGCCAAGCTGGAGGTAAGTTAGAACTGATAGCACGTATCTTTGCAGACACAGGTGTTTCATCGTTATTCAAAGGTATATTACATTTGGTATGTAAGTATCAACAAAAAGAAAGAATCATCAGAGTTAATAACAAATACGTTCCGTTTGATCCAAGAGAATGGAAAACTGAATACAACATCTCAGTCAACGTAGGTCTTGGTACTGGTAGCAAGCAAGAACAGTTAGCTACTATGCAAATGATCTTAGAGAAACAAGAGCAGATCATCCAAGGATATGGCTTAGGTAACCCCTTAGTTAACCTCAAGCAATACAGAGACACGTTAGCTAAGTTTGTAAACATGGCTGGCTTTAAAGATGACTCACAGTTCCTTATGGATATTAGTGAAGAACAAGCTCAACAAATGGCACAGCAAGCATCACAAGGACAGTCTGATCCTCAAGTACAAGCTGCTGAAGCATTAGCACAAGCAGAGATACAAAAGGCTCAAATGAAGATGCAATCTGACCAAGCTAAACTCCAGTTAGATCGTGAGCAAATGGAACTCAAGGCACAGAAAGATGCACTAGAGTTGCAAATGAAAGAGATCCAACAGACTAAAGAGCTAGCACTAAAAGAGCTAGAGTTGATGATGGATGCTGAAAAGCATAACGATGCTAGCGAAGTAAACCGAACTAAGGTTCTTATGAACGCATTAGAAAAGATCAATGACGTAACTCAAAGAGGTATGTAATGACTTTATCGGAAGCAATGAAAAACATACTGGGAAGCCCAGAGTTTCAGGAAGTCATGAAAGAAATGAAAGACACACAGTTACAAATGATCCAATACTCTGGTGACGAAGAGCTACAACTAAGAGAGTACGCATACCAACGCATAAGATCCATTAACGAGATTATGTCTAATCTTGAATCTATCGCACAAACAGGCGAGATAAAAGATAAGGCATGGAAGATATTATAGGCACTTGCCTACTAATCGGTAACCTCCCGTAGAGGAATAAAAGGTAATACAAAATGAGTGATGAAACCATGACTCCCGAACAGGGAAGTGGCAATCTAACAGTAAGTGAATCGGTAAGTGGATTTGAAAGCTTCTTAGATAGCCAAGAGAACCCTGTAAAGGATAATTCAGAAAGCGTATCAGAGGAAGTTGTAGAAGAAACTTTAGAAGCATCAGAAGAAGAAGTAGAATCCGAAGAGCAATCGGAAGAGGAAACTTATGAAGCTGAAGATTCTGACGAAGTTGAGGAAGAGACTGAAGAAGAAGCACCCCAGAAATTCACCGTTAAAGCATCAGGTGAAGAGAAAGAGGTTACCTTTGATGAATTAGTATCTGGCTATCAACTCGGCGCAGACTACACTAAAAAGACTCAAGAGTTAGCAGAAAACCGGAAGGCTGTAGAAGCTGAGGCTAAAGCTATTATTGAGGCTCAACAGGTTAGAGATACATATGCTCAACGCTTGCAAGCGGTAGAACAGTTGCTAACAATGAACGATTCTCCAGAAGATATTGCAAGTATGAAAGAAAACGATCAGATAGGGTGGGCAATTAAGGTCGCAGAGATGACCGAGAAGAAAGAGCAATTGGAAGCAGTAAGAGCCGAGCAACAACGCATTGCACAACAGCAACAAGCGGATAGAGCTCAAGCCATGCAAAGACAAATAGCTCAGGAATCAGCAAAGCTTGCAGAAGTCCTACCAGAGTTTTCAGACAAAGCTAAAGGCGAACAACTCCGCAGTGAGATTCGTAACTACGGCAAAACAGTGGGTTTTACAGACCAAGAGTTATCTCAGGTCTATGACTCACGTCACGTCCTTGTACTGCATAAGGCAGCCATGTACGACAAGCTACAGAAATCTAAACCCGGTGTTCAGAAGAAAGTAGCTAACGCTCCTAAGATGATTAAGTCTGGGACAAAAGTTAAGCAAGGCAACAATGATGTACAAAAGCGACAAAAAGCACAACTTAAAGGCTCAGGCAAAGTGCGTGATGCTGCTAAGTTATTTGAAAACTTTATTTAAGGAAATTTAAACAATGGCAACTTATCAAACCTACCAATCTATTGGTAACAGGGAAG
>Ga0208134_1000623_pt1 | contig 22950 bp, 9 predicted proteins | sample VirMetDEL_Mar_31_FD_184515 | JGI IMG/M metagenome (GOLD analysis project Ga0208134, IMG submission 184515) | Aqueous microbial communities from the Delaware River and Bay under freshwater to marine salinity gradient to study organic matter... | ecosystem: Environmental > Aquatic > Marine >... | reverse complement strand
CAGAAGAAGCAATGTACAAGTGTATAGCATACGCTATTTTATGCACAAGAGCTAACATACAAGAATACATTGTACGTAGATTTAAACAACAAAAATTTGCAGCTGTAAGAACAGCAAAATTAAGATTATCAAATTTAAAGCTAGAAGAATTAACTCAAATACTTAGAGGTAAATCTAAGCAAATAAAACACTAGTATATGCCTGAGATTAAAAATACTTTTACGTCGGGGAAGATGAACAAAGACCTTGACGAAAGATTAGTACCTAAAAACGAATATAGAGATGCGCTGAATATTGATATTGCAACCACTGAGGGTAACGATATTGGGTCGGCGCAAAATTCTTTTGGTAACTTAAAAGTTTCTAACATAGGTATAACAGGCGCTAAATGTGTTGGTAGTATTTTAAATCCTGAAAATCAAAAAATAATATGGTTTGTAGCAGGTACAGATATTGATGCTATTTTAGAGTATGATCAACCAGCAGATGTTATTGAACCTGTTTTAGTAGACAATACTGTTGCAACAACTGCCCAAACAAACGGTGCTGTTAGTAGTTCTACATCTATAACTATTGATGCTAATACAAATGTTGAGGTTGGCATGATAATAGAAGGCGATGGTGTTGTTGGCGTTGCTAAAGTTGTTTCTGTTGTTTCAAGTACAGTAATAACAGTAGATGTTGCTCAGACAATTGGAGATGACGTAGTGTTAAAGCTTAAACGACCGTTTTTAAATTTTAGTGAAGAAAACTTAATAACAGGTGTTAACATTATTGACAACCTTTTGTTTTGGACAGATGGTGTTAATGAACCAAAAAAAATAAATATAGATAGATTTAAACTTGGTGTTGCTTCTAGTAATATATTTACAACAACAACAAGGTTTGTTGATGCTAACAATGTTGTAACAGCGTACAATGTTTTAGAAGAAAACATAACAGTTATAAAACAATATCCTTTAGACGCACCAACTTTAACTTTGTTTAGAGATGCTGGTGGAACAACAGATCCTAGTTTAACGCAGTTATCACACCCACAAAAAACAAGTTATAGGGCAGATGGAAATCCTTTTGCTGCTGGCTCTACTGGTAGTACAGATATATATCACCAAACTATTTTTAGAGTTGTTGATGGTAGTGGTAGCTCTATTACTGGTGTTACAGTTAATTTTAATAATGGTGATGACTCTTTAAATAACACAGCTGTGTGGAACGGTGTTGAGGTTGGTATGACTGTTGTTGATGCTAATGGAGTTGTTTTAAAAGATTCTAGTGGCAACGTTATTGGTGTAGATGCTATTGCTTCAGCAAGCCCTGGTAACGGAGCTCAAGTAACACTTACAGCGGCTGTAGACGGTGGTATTGCTGACAACGCCACAATTGGATTTAGGTGGGCTTTAAGCCATTTACAAACAAGATCTTTTTGGACATATGTAGATGAAAACGATGTAACACAAATAAAACCTCAAGGTACAAGTTCTACTTCTGATTTATTAGATTCAAGCGGTAGTATTGTAAAAGCAGGTGGCAAAGACTTTATTGAAGCTGATCCTGATAACATTTTACCTGTTAGAATACAAAAAGTAGTATTTAAACCAAGACCCAACTACAAACAAGGTGATATTGTTGTTTTAGAAGCGCCTAACACGTCTACAACCGATGATGCCGATGATAATGTTACTGTGCGATTAAAACTGTTAGCAGAAGACACTACTAGTGCAGTAAAAAGTAATGAATTTAGAAAAGTTTTTGATGTAAAAATTGTTAGTATTAGCGAGGATATAAAAGATATGCCGATTGCAGATGCTGATTCATGGAGTGTTAGTAAAGAAACTGAAACTGAAATATTTAAAGATAAATTTCCTAGATTTGCTTACAGGTGGAGATACATAGATGGTGAATACTCTTGTATATCTGCTTTTTCAGAAATTGCTTTTTTACCAACACCAGAAGGGTATAGTTTTAACGCTGAAGCTGGATCTAACATAAACATGGTTAATACTGTTAGTAAAATAGAGTTAAGTGAGTTTGTTTTAACACCTAAAGATGTTGTTGAGCTAGATATTCTTGTTAAAATGTCAGATTCTCCAAGTATATACAAGTTTAAAACATTAGATTATAACGATATAAGCACTTTAGATACTGTTGACGTGCTTTCAGAGCAACTAAACGCTATGCTTCCTAGTAATCAATTATTAAGACCTTATGACAATGTTCCTAAAAAAGCAAAAGCTCAAGAAATAACAGCTAATAGACTTTTATACGCAAATTATACTCAACAATACAATATTATAGAAAAACCAAATCTTATATTTGAACTTAACTCTTCTGTTTTAGATAGTTCTACTGCTACTAAATCAATAAAATCTTTAAGAACTTATCAGTTAGGTGTTAGCTTACTAGACAAGTATGGTAGACAAACACCTGTTTTTTCTCAAGACAATGACGCAACTATTACTCTTGATCAAGTTGATGCTTTTACTGCTAATAGCTTGTCTGTTAAAAGTGACTTTGCGTATGATGATAATTTTACACATTTAAAATATTATATAAAAGAGCCTAAAGGAGAGTTTTACAATTTGACAATGGACAGGGTTTACGAAGCAGAAACGGAAGAGTTTGTATGGATTTCTTTTCCTTCTAGTGATATAAACAAAGTTCAAGAAGGAGATGAAATTGTTTTAAAAAAAGCTCACGACCAGTCAGGTAAATTTGAAGTAGCAAGAACAGTTAGTTACAATGTTATTTCAAAGGTATCACAAGCACCTGATGCTATCAAAACAAAAAGAGTTCTTCTTGGAAGATTAGAAAATCAATTATTTGGAACTAGTTCTGATAATACAACTGGTTATCCAATTGTTGATGGGGTTGTTGTTAGACTTAGGGGTAATGGTGGTATAGCTGATAATGATGTGTTAAAAAACGCTGCTAGTGTTTCTTCAGCATCTAGGTTTATAAGAGTAGGTTCTTTTGCAAAAAATACAGTTTCTAAATTTTACGAAGTAGATTCAATAACAAGAGTAGATCACAACGATGATGGTGATTTTCTTGATAATGATGATTATTATGAAATTTTATTAAAATATCCTTTTGACGTAGATGTTAATTTTATGGGCCCATCACCTGGCTCTAGTGGTAGAGCAGAATATTTTGAATTATACGAAGATCAAATAGATGATTTTAGAGAAGAATTTGAAGGAAGGTTTTTTATTAAAACACTTAAAGATGATTTGTTAGTAGATTTTGTTACAAGCATAGGTGGTTCTGATGGTTTAGTTTATGGTATACAAACTACAGAACGTATTTATTGGATTCAAACTATAAACAACTCAAGTGTTGGTTCTAGTACTAATAGCAGTGGTGTTGTTGCTGCAAACGAAGCTGGTTATCAAGCCCCTACTGGCGGCGGTCAAGATGATGTTTCTGCACATAACAACCATTCATTACACAACACGTTTGGAAACGAACTTGCTTCACAAACTATTGAAAATGGAGATTATGAATTTAGAAGTAATACAACAGCAAAAGTAAATGGCGCAAGCAGTAGCTCAAACCTTTTAACTTTTGATGCAGCTGACTCTAAAAACGTTTTAGTAGGTGCTGATATAACATCTCCTAACACTAGTGCTTTAGACTCTATAAAAGTAACACATATAAATACAACAGGTTCTTCAATAGACGTCGTGTTAGATATTAATACTCCAACGGTAACTACAGCTTTAGCCGCACACACAGCAATACTTAACGCAACAGCAAGTGTTCCAGATAATGCAGTGTTAACTTTTTCTAGGGAAGCAACTATTTACAGTGATCCAGCATTATACGCTAAAGGTGGTATTGAAGGCAACGGTGATGTTGATGGCGTTATGAAAGGTGATTGGAGCTACAGAGGTGCTCAAGCTCTTAATCAAAAAATCCATGGGCATGACATGGGTAGACAAAGATACGCTATAGATCAGGCTTGGGCTTGGAACCAAGGTTCTTATGGAGTAACTCCTTATAGAAGCTTTTTAAGAAGTCAATCTAATGGTCATGGTTTTAAGCTAGGTAGTAAACAAGTTGATTTTAGGTTATTTAACATAGGTCCTGGACACATAAAAGATTCTAGCCACCCAGATGGTTATTCTTTTAACCCACCTAATGGACCTCAAAAAAATCAAATAGAAAAAAACTACACTTTATACAGGGCTTTGAAAAAAGTAGGTACTAAATTTAGATGGACAGATGATCCAGAAGGCACTATTTATACTGTTTTAAAAGCAGAGTTTGTAGACGTAAACAACCACTCTAACCCAGACCCATCAAATTCACGTGATTTCCATAGATCAAATTGTGGTATTAGATTTGCACTAACATTAGATAAGGCTATTACTTGGTCTCCTACTTCTAGGTTTTTAAGAGATGGTACAACTTCAAACCTTGCTAATAGAATAATACCTTTTGATGGTTCTATTGAAACTGACCCAGAAAACGACCCTAATACAGCAACATCGCACTCTGGTAGAACTGTTAACACTTCAGAATTACAAATATTAGTACCAATTAATAATAGAAAAACTTTTAGTAGCTCAAACCCTGCTGTTTTTGAAGTTCAACCAAAAGAAACTTCTGATTTAAATCTTTATTATGAAACTCCAAAATCATTTTTAATACTTAAAGACAACATGTTTATAGGAACTAGTGTTGTTAAACCTGATGGTACTATTGACACTGGCGTTTTTGATTCAGGCACTCAAATAACACTTGTAGGTGATGCTTATAACGACCCAGGTTTTAAAATAAAAGGAGATCCTCCTAACGCTGAGCAAAACAAACACGTTGAAGCTGGTTCTATTGTAACAATTTTTACAAAAGATAACAATGGTAACATTAAGTTTAAACAAAAGCTAAAAACAAAACAACTTGCCTACGCTCCTAATGTACCTGTTTTAGATGAAAATGGCAATGTTATTCACCAAGGCTCGTCAATAGTTCCTAATTATTACTACGAAATACCTTTAAATTGGTTTAATTGTTTTGCTTATGGTAATGGCGTTGAAACAAATAGAATTAAAGATGGTTTTAACGAAGTTACTATTGACAAAGGGCCTAGGGTTAGTACAACTTTTTTAGATACTTATCAAGAAGAAACTCTTGGTGGTGGTATAATATACTCTGGTATATTTAACAGTAAAAGCGGTGTGAATAATTTAAATCAGTTTATTCAAGCAGAGAAAATAACAAAAGATTTAAATCCAAGTTACGGTACTATACAAAAATTATTTACTAGAAATACAAATGTAATATCTTTTTGCGAACACAAAACATTAAAAATATTAGCTAATAAAGATGCTTTATTTAACGCAGATGGAAATGTTAATTTAACGTCTACTAACAACGTATTAGGGCAAGCAGTTCCTTTTGCTGGTGAGTTTGGAATATCTAAAAATCCAGAGTCTTTTGCAAGCTACGGTTATAGAGTTTATTTTACTGATAAAAATAGAAACGCAATTTTAAGATTATCAAATGATGGACTAACTGATATATCTAAATATGGTATGTCAACGTTTTTTAAAGACAATTTATCTGTTGCTGATAAAATTATAGGTAGTTATGATGAGGATAAAGACGTTTACAATGTTACTTTAAATGGTAAAACAGTAAGTTTTGCTGAAAACGTAAACGGGTGGACCAGCTTAAAATCTTTTATCCCTGAAAATGGTTTTTCTGTAAGTGGTGACTATTACACTGTTTTTGAAGGTGAGCTTTACCAGCATAACGCAAGTACATTAAGAAATAATTTTTACGACGTGCAGTATGATTCAACAATAAAATTTATATTTAACGACTTACCTTCTGATATTAAAATTTTTAAAGGTTTAAACTATGAAGGAACAACGTCTAGAATATACACATCGGACAATGACGACATAAGTCTAACAACAAACGGTTGGTTTAGTAATAAAATATCTACAGGTGAGCAGCAAGGCCAGGTTGTAGAGTTTAAAGAAAAAGAAGGTAAATGGTTTAACTATATTCAAGGTACAGCTAATACGATTTCTAATTTAGATCCAAAAGAGCTTAGTGTTCAAGGTTTAGGAGTTTGTAGCGCTGTAAGTGTTTCTAGTGGTACTCATACAACTAAATATTCTCAAAATATTAAAATATTTTCACCAGAAACATCTCCAACGCTTGCTTTGGTTGGTAGTATTTACGCTGGTAGTAGTGGTGTTGGTGATTATCCTACTAGCGAAAGTGGTAATCCAGCTGCTGTAGGAGAAACTCATGACAACACTGGTTTTACGTTAAACTCAACTACACAAATAACGGGTGTTGCAAAAAGCACTCCTTTTGTTACTTTCTTAAAAGATATCGTTGATGGTTTAATTATTGGAGAAACTTATACTTTATCTGCAACTATTAATGTAACAGCAAATCCATTAAACAAAGCTCTTGGTTTTTCACAAATATCAGGTGTTAGTGACACTGCTAGAAGAGTAGATGATGGAACTGGGGTTATATCAGAAACCTTTGTAGCAACGGGAACTAAAATAAATATACTTAAAGGTAAAAATGTAGCTGGTGTAATATCTGACATTTCAATTGCAACAACAAACGTAAGTGAAGTACGATACCCTAAATATATAATAAACACGTCGGAGTCAAATGGCACTTTAACAACTAAAGAAATAACTGTTAATAGAGCTGCTGGTAGCATAAGCTCTGAAAATCAATTTTTCTACGTACATGCTCAAGTTTTAAATGGTCAAAAGTGGAGTGTTAAAGCTAGTGATGTAACTATAACTGAATCTTCAGACCCAAGCAGCTTAATGGGAACTGTTGTAAAAGAAGATGGTTTTGTTAATGGCAGTACTTGGACAGCTAGCAGCGACCACGTTGGCCTACATACAAACGTAGTTAGACTTAAAGTACCTATATCTGGAACAATGCCAGCTTATAATTTAGTTTCTTTATTAAAAGCCGTTGTAGTAACTAACCTAACACAAAACTAATAAAATGGCTGGAATAATTAAAACTACTAAATCTAACTGCACCGAAGATAGTTCAATTTCATATTCTGTTTCTGGAGTTCCTTTTACAACTTCTACAGTTTTTACAAAAACATTTACAGTTACAGCTGGCCATCAATTTGAAACTGCACCTACAATAAATTTGAACAATGTTAATAATAAAAATGATTATAGTGTAGCTATAAGTGATACTGGTTCTATAGCTGGAGGAAACTTAACCGCTAGGGCTTTTGCAGTTAAATACAAAGTTCCTTTAAAAGAAGTTGAAGGTGATGAAATTAGTTTTATTGCTAGAGCAAATTTAGATATTACAAATTCAACTGGAAAAATTTATGGATTTGATTTTAATCAAAGTCTTATACTGTCTTATTCTGAAACAAGAACATTAACTATATATGGAGATGCAACTGCAACTTTAACTTTAGACGTTAAAAACGCAAGTAATGCATCGATTATTGGTGGTTCTCAAACTGTTACAATTGGTTCAAACGGTACTTTTACTAAGGAGATTACTTTTCCAGAAAGTATTACAAACACCACATACTCTATAGTAATGACACAAATAGCTAGTGATTCGTTTTTAACAATGTCTACGCCAACTACTGTTTCTTTATCGCAACAAGGTTTTATAACAACAACTGTTAATTTAATAGAATCTGCTACTGATTTTATAGTTACTATGGCAGCGGTTACTAATAGCGATAGAGCAGGGTCAACAAGGGGTAAAGAATATCCTTTTGCTTGGGCTATAACATCTAGGTCTGTAACTAGAACTTTAAAAAACGTTAATCAATTTACAGCCAACCGTTTTTCTGGTACTACAAGCGGGCAGGTTAATACTTTAACCGGAGGTACTGAACTTTTCTTTAATAATTTGAACAGAGAAATAGTACCGACAACAACTCAGGCAAATGGTAGTTCTACAACCAATACCACAGCGGTTGTTCTTTCAGGTGCTAACGCTGGTATTGCAGTAGGTATGAGAGTTACTAGTGCTAATATAAATAGGGTAAACGACGATTCTTGCATAGTTACTGCTGTTAATGGAACTTCTGTAACTCTTAGCGCAACACCTAATGGCACTATTGCCGCGGGTGAGGTTTTAACTTTTCATCACGTAATGCAAGTTAATGGTAATGTAAAAGTGCAAACAGTTGGTTCTTCTGACCAAACTTGTAGTTTAGATGCGGCTAACATAATAGGTTTTAACGAGGCACCAACAGCTACGGCTCAAGCCAATGTAGTTGCAACTGTAGACGAAGCTAGAGAAATTGTTTTAACTGGTACTGACCCAGAAAACGATCCACTAACATTTACAATCACGCATTTTCCAGCGCACGGTACAATTGCTTATACTGACACTAACAGTCAAGCACAAACCTTTGCCTGTAGTAATCAAACTCAAAATTTAGCACTTGGAAGCGGAACAATAAGCTATACTTCGGCAAGTGGTAACACAACCAATGTCGATCTTAAATTCAAAGTTAATGACGGACAGCAAGACAGTAGTGAAGCAGTTGTAACTATAATAATAAACTCATAACATGGCAGAAATAACAATAACACTACCAAACCCTGTAAACACTTCGCTACAAGCAAAGGCATCTGCAATTGCAACAAATACTGATTCTCAAACAGATAAAGGTGCTTGGGATATTATATACTTTGTTAAAATAGAAGATGGTAAACAAGTTGGAGATATTGTACAGTTAGGTGAGTGCATAGCGGTTGCTACAGGAACAACAACATATACTATTACTGTTCAAACAACTGGTACAGAACTATTACCAACCGCTAACGATTTTATATTTTTTGGAAAAGATAATAAAATAAGTACGTCTAGTCTTAGTGGTTATTTTGCAGAAGTAGAAATGACAAACGATTCAACAGCTTCGGCAGAATTATTTTCAGTTAGCGCTGAAGTTGTAAAAAGTAGTAAATAACAACCAATAAATGTAACTATATTACATATGACATTAAATAAAACAATATAACATGGGTCCTTTAGCAATAATGGCAATTTCAGGAGCAGTCGGAGGTTTAGCTAAAATCGGTATGGGTTTAGCTGGTGGTAAAGCTCGTAGAGCTGAATTAGCCAAATCACAAAAAGAATACGATTTAGAAAAACAAAGATACAGAGATCTTGAAATAGCAAATCCTTTTGAAGGTATACAAAGAAATTTTCAAAACACTTTTCAAAACCTAGAGGTTAGTACTCAAGCTGCAGATTTTCAAAGTCAAATGTTTCAACAAAACCAAGCCAATATAATGCAAAACCTACAAGGTGCTGCTGGTGGCTCTGGTGTTGCTTCTTTAGCTCAAGCGTTAGCCAACCAAAGTATGCAACAAAGCTCGGCTATATCTGCGCAGCTAGGAAAACAAGAATCTGCTAATCAATTAGCAATGGCAAAAGGAGGTATGATGGAACAACAAATGGAAATGCAAGCTGATATGGCTTATGGAAAAGGTGCAGCTCAACAGCAATCAATGGAAATGACTAGACAAGGTACTTTGTTAGGTATGGGTGCTCAAAGATTAGGTTCTGCTAAAAAAGATATAGCAGCTCACAAAGCTATGGTAGCCGGTGGTATTGGTGAAGTCGCAGGCGCTGTAGCCACTGGATATGCGGGTGGTTACGACAGTGCTTTAGGAGAAGATGGAAAAGCTAAAGGATTTAGTTTTGATAAATTATTTGAATAAAAACAATAAAATATGGCAACAAAAGCGGCTGCTGGATCGGCAGATGGAAATATACTAAAACAAACAGCACAAGCTGAAGGTGGTGATGGTGGTGCTGCTATAGCTATGTACCAAGCCTTTGACGCAGGTTTTAAAGGTACTAGCAAGCCTGGTATGGATTTTTTAGGTGCTCAATATGCTAAACAACAAGGGGTGTTTAACAACTTAATGGAAAACAAACCGCCTTTGGAATCAGTACCTTTTCTTGAAGATACTCAACTAACTGGTAACGAAAACGTAGTTGGTATGGAAGGTTTAATGAAAGAAGTTAGTGGTCTTTACCAAGAGCAAGCTAGAATATTATCTAGAAATAAAGGTGATATGGCAGCTCAAAAAAAGATTACTGAATCGGCTGGGTATATTCAAAACATAGACGCTGGCAACAAACAGCTAGCACAAATTAACTACGGAAACTATGAAGTTAACGGTGATTTTAACAATATGTTAAACCCAAGACAGCAAGGGCACTTACAAAGTGTGCAATTAGCGCTGCACGGTAAAGATCAAACTGGCGTTAAAATAGAATATCCAAAAGAAGATGGGTACAGGTTAAAAGTAACAATGCCTGACGGTACTATTTACGATAAAAATAACCCATTACCAACACCGCAAGGTGAATATAAAAATGGTAGCACAGCTGCTATGAAGTTTTACAATGACAAAAGAGAGAAAGGTAGTAGTGCTACAGCTCCTATGACAAAAGAAGGGGCTGCTAATCAATTTTTAAATACAATTAATGATTTAAAGTCTGACGCGAATCCTGATGCTCCAGCTACTGCTAATGAAAAAATGTCTATGTTTTTTACTGATATTGTTGATGATGGCGAAGATTTAACTTATGCAAACGCCTTTGCAAGTGGTAAATTACCAAAAGAGTTTTACGAAGACGAAAATGGAGACATAATGACCTATGATAAAAGAGAATATGATGCTAAGCTGCAAGAAAAAGGCATGTCACCTGTTCAAGAGCCTACAAAACCTGCTTTTGATGAAAATGGTAATTTTCAATGGACTAAAGAAGAAGCTACAGATTTTCTTAGACAAAAAACAGGATTAAATCACAATATGAAAAACATGTCTAAGTGGTACGGTGGTGCTGTTGCTGATATTTACAACGAACAGTACAATGTTAAAGCGGATATAAAAGGTACATATTTAAGAGGTTTTGACGGTACAGCAGAATACAAAACTAAACCTGAAATGGATAAAATAAAAACTAATTTGTATACAAACATGTTAGTAGCGAAATCTGTTGGAGGTGTAGACAACTCTAGAAACTTGATAAAAACAAACCCTGCACAAGCTATGAAAAATTTAACACAAACTTTTGCTGGCACTGGTATTAATATAGGTCCTATAAAAGACAAAAGCAAACCTAGTCATGTTGGTGTTATTATTGGTAAAGAAAGAAGATTGTTTGATCTTTCAACAACTCAAGGTTTTAATTTGTTTACAGAATATTTAAGTGGACAACAAGTATTTAAACAAATGTCTTTAGGTGGAAACCCACAAGATTGGACAGCTTTTAATGGTGATTCTTTAAAAGCTTTTGACACACGAGCAGCTCAAATGTTTCAAGATTAATAATTAAATTAAATTACATGGCGCAAGAAGGCGATTTAACTAGAGAACAATTCTTACAAATACCTGGGGTAGAGGATAGAGTAAATTCCATTGCAGAAAAATTTGGGTTTAGCGTTGACTCGCTATTAACAGCTATAGAAAACGAGTCAAATTTTAATGTAAAAGCTAAAAATAAAAATTCTTCAGCAACTGGACTTATACAGTTTATGGATAGCACGGCTCAAGACTTACAATTTGACCATAGTAAGTTAATAACTATGAACGAGCTTGGGCAACTTGATTTAGTTGAAAAATATTTTGATAGAAACCACAAAAAAGGTGCAGAGCCTTATATGACTATAGCTTTACCTGGTCATGGAGATAAACCTTTAGACGAAGTTTTATACAATAAAGACCACGAGTATGCGTTAAGAAATCCACAATGGACAGACCCTGATACTGGACATGTTACTAGGCGTGCTGTAGAAAGTTACGGTACAATACCTAAAAGTACTTATAAAGAAAAACAACAAGAGCTAATTGATCAAGGTTATGACATTGGTTCTACTGGTGTTGATGGAAGTTGGGGTCCTATGACTAAAAAAGCTTGGCACCAGTATAAAAGAGATCAAGATCAAAACATACAAGATATTCAACAGCAAATTGAAACGCCTGATTTGCAAACAGTTGAGCCAGACGCAACTGCTGTTGCTCCTTCTATAACTCCACAAATGGATCCTGGTGTTGTTAAGTTAGACAAAATTCCTGTTGAGCAAATTCCTATAGAGCAAAAAGAACCTGAATTAGCGCAAGCAAGCCAACAACCAACAATGCTACCAGAAGTTGAGGTTAAGCCAAGCGCAAGCACTCCATTTAACAAACCTGAAACTGACGAGCAAGTATTTACGGTTCCATCTCCTACGGATCAAATTACAGATCCAGAAATCATATTAGAAACAGAAGAAAAAGAAATAAAAAGTTCTTTTAAAAAAGAAACAGAAGAGGTAAATGTTACCCAACCACCTGTTAATATTGGTGGTATGATACCTACAGATCCAAACGAGGGCAATATAACTTACAATACTATTGACCAAGAAATACAAGATAAAAAAGAAAAAGAAAAGGAAAAACAAGAAAACTTAAAAAATTATTTAGACGTTGACGAAGCAGGTGATGTTAGAAAGCCTGAGTTTGGAAATGAATATCAAAAAAGCTTAGATGTTATAAAAGCTTGGGAAGAAAACCCTATAAATAAAGACGTAGAAGAGCCTTTAGATATAAAATTAGCAAGAAAAGAAATTGAAAACTACAACAAAGCTGTTGATAAAATATTGTTTCACAACCCTAAAGGCTCTGCGCCAGAAGAGTATTTTGACGCAGAAGAATATGAAAAACAATTAAGAGTTGCAATACTTAACCAGCTAGATCAATATGATTTACTTAAAGTTTCAGGGGGTGGTTTAACGCCAAACGAAGAAAAACACATATTGTTAAACGCTAGATCAAAAGTTCTTAATGATAACAATGGTTTGCTACAAAATGATATTAAAACTATAGAAACAGAAGAAGCTGAACTAATTAAGAAAGAAAACGATATTAGTAGTGTGTATAGCAACTGGGATTTAGAAGCTAAAAAAATTCAATCAGAGTGGGATAACACAATTAAACCAAATGGTTATTATACTTATTATGGTGGAGTTGAAAAATGGAACCCTGACTTTAAAAATGCAGAACAAGCAGCTTTGTACTCTGATTTTTTAACAAAAACAAAAACCTTAGAACAACAAAGAGCTGTTATAAACGAAGACTTAAAAACATTTAACAATGAGTTAACACAGCACAACAACAAAAGAAAATCTTTAAGTGAAAAAGCAAACGGCCTGTACAGATCAATGGCTTATGATGCGCAGGAAGGTAAATGGTTGCCTGCTTTTTCTGATAGCGTTTATTTTCAAGATGGAGATAATTTTGTTATAAGTAATAAATTTAACGAAAGCTTAAGAGACGTTGCTGGAAGAGACAATGGTTTTGGTAAAGTTGCTGACGTAATTTCTACTGGGTTAGGCGCTTATATAACTTACGAGCTTCCAAAAAGATTATTAGCAAATCCATTTGTAGCTATTGGTGCTTTAACTGCTGGTATAGGATCTATTGTTGCTTCAAAGTTAAATATAGGCACTAAAGATTTAAAACAATTTGGTGTACATGATTTTGAGGCTACTTACGATGCTTTTGATTGGCTTACTGATAGAATGTCTAATTATTCAAAGTATAATATTCTACCTGCATCTATAAATCCAGATTCTGAATTGTGGCTAGAAAAACCTGATGAAAGTAAATTAATTTTTAAAACTTTAGATAGAAGTGCTGGCTTATACGAATACGGTAAATTTGTTATTGGTAGTGTAGCTCCATTTACAGCTTCTCTTGCTTTAGGCGGTGGATTTGCGCGTAAAGCCGATAGGTTAAAAAGACTTAATGCCGCTACAAAAGCAAAACCAGGCTTAGTAAAAAGATTAGGTGTTACTGCTAATGGTGGTAAACTTTGGAACAAAGATTTTTCACTTGACATTATACATAGTTTACAAAAGAAATACAAGTTTTCAGATAGGTTTGCTCTAAACGCTTTACAAGCAGATCATACGTTTAAAATGTTATTTTCTCAAAACTTAGCTTATGCAAAGTCTGAAGGTTTAGAAAGTGAAGAGGCTTTTACAATGGCAAGTTGGATGAGTTTTGCAACAGCAGTAGTCCAAGGTATTATGCCAGACTATCAATGGTTTGGCTCTAGCGTTGGTAAAAAAGGCTTAGAAAAAATGGTTAAAGACTTTAAGGCAAATGGCACAGGTGCTTTAAAAAAATCAGTGAGAAAACTTGCAAATAAAAAAGTTGGTTTAACTTTTGGTAAAAATTTTACTAAAGAATTACTTGAAGAAGAACTAGACGTTTTAAGTAATGATATTGTAAAGTCTGCTTATTTAACAAATCACTCTTGGGAAATATCAGACATAAGAACACAAGAGCAACTTATATTAGGAACTTCTTTTATAGCTGGAGGTTTAGGAGCTAAACAAGCTAGGCAAGGTGTTAGAGAAATAGAAAGCACCGTTTATTCAGCTATTTATTCAGATCAAGCTAAAATAGTTAATGCCGCCAGCGTAAGAGTTGATCTTTTAAATAAAGAAATAGAAAGGTTGGAAGGTATACCTAAGCTACAGACATGGGAAAAAACGCATTTAAAAGAAATAAAAAAGCAAAGAGATGCTTTAGAAGTAGTTAAAGAAGAAGCTTTCGATATTGCTAGAGCAATAAAATTAGCGCCTGACTATATAACTGTAGAAACAATAAATTTATTAAGAGACAAAAACAAGTTGTTAGATCAAAAAAGCGAGTTGTTAAAAAATAAAGATAAAGTTGCTGTAGAAAGCGAAATTAACGATATTAATGTAAAAATTGAAAATATTAATAAAGAGCTTAGAAAAGATAATTATAACGTTAAAAAAGAACAGCTTAATGAAGTTTTAAGAGAGCGAGGTAAAAAACTAGCAGAAGAAGAAGGTTATTTATATCACGAAGCTACTACGGCAAAAGAATATTTTGAATTTGCTAAAAAAGAAAACTCTCGAAGAAGAGTTGAAAATAAAAAAATTGATACTGAAGTTAAAAAGTTAAAGGCTGATAAATCTAATTATAATAAAGACGGAAGTATAAAAGATGATGTAAATAAAAAATTAAATAATTTACTTGATAAAAAGTTAGAATTAGTACCGGAAAGACTTAAAGGCTTTAAAGGTGAAAAAGCTGGTGGTATGATATATTACGATGATGTTAATAAAAAGCATACTATAATAATTAATTGGGATTTAGCAAAACAAACAAAAAACTTTTCAGTTGTTCAACATGAACTTTTACACGGTATTTTAAGGCAAAGCATGTTAGATGGTAGAAACAACCAACAAATGCAAAGACTTGCTATTATACTTAGAGAAGAGCTTCAAAAAGGCCGTAATAGCTCAACATTTCTAAAAAATTATGTTTTAGATAAGTTTGGAAAATATGACGATGGTATGATAGATGCTTTTAACGCAGATGAGCTTCTTACAATTATGTCTGAATACATGATTGCACACAACTATAGATTTAAAAAATCTTTTTTAGGAAAAATTGGAAATATATTTAGACAAATAGCAAGAGAATTTGGCGTAAACTTTACAATTAAAAATGCTAAAGATTTAGCTAACTTTTTAGAAGATTATTCACGAGAGGCTAAAAGAGGTAGATTTAGCGCTGGTCTTAAAAAAATAAAAGACAAAGGTTTAAAAGTTAAAGTTAAACTTACACCAGAACAAAGAAGTAAAATGCAACTAGAGGAAAAAATACTAGGCGCAAGAAAAAAGAAAAAAGACTCAGCAAAATCATCTATATATGAAGAGCCAAAAGTATTAGAAGACTTAGGTTTAAAAGAATCGTCTAAAAAAATTGTTGAAGAAAACGCGAGAATAAGACAGCAGATAATAGACGAAAACATTACTCAAGATGGTAAAATTGTAGCGTCACCAGAAATGCAAGACGCTTTAATAGCAAATAACATGGCTGCAGCAGTTAATTTAGCAAAATTTGCAGCGGCTAATCCAAATATAATGGCTCTTGAAGAAGGTAAAAGGGTTGGTTTTGAACAGTTTTTATCTGGATATTACGAACAATTAACAGCTTTAGCAAGAACTTACGATGCTAGTGTTAATGAGTTTGGTCAATACATGAACACTATGCTCCCGCTTAGGTATGGTCAAATACTAAAACAAGAAAAAAAAGGTATGATAGAGGGCGCTGTTAGCATGGACACTGAAGGTGTTAATGAAGTTGCTGACACTGACGCTGGTATGATTAATAGACTAGATAAGAGTGAAGAAAGTTTACCAAAAGTAAATGTTGCATTTCAAGCTGGTGGTGAGGCTTTACAAAAAGAATACGAAGATCATTATGAAAAAGGTTATTTATTAATTAAAAATGGCCCTGCTAAAAACCAAACAAGAGAAGAGTGGACAAAGGAATTACAAGACCTTGGCTTTGCTGATATAGATGGTAATGTTTTTGATATATATAATATTAATTTTGCAAATTTACAAGACTTAGCTGTCAATGTAACAAGTAAAATATCAGGTATTGATGCTGAAAAATTAAATTACATATTAAATGCTAAAGCTAGTAAAGCAGGTAAAATACCAGCTGTTAAGTTTATGGCTAATCTAAGGATAGATGAGTCAAGAGGTTCTAATGAGTTAAGATCTGCGCAAATAGCTATGAGAAAACTAGGTCTTGAATTATTTGTTGGCCCTGTATTGCCAGAAGGTTTTGTTGGTACAACAGACAAGCCAATAGGTCCTACAAAAATAAGACCAGTATTACAAAAGCTAGCTTATAATAAAGGTAAAAAGAAAAACAACGTTCAAATGTACCACAAGTTTCCAGTAATGGATATTAAAGCTATTGAAGAAGCTGTTGGTATTGTAGATGGTAAATCTTTCAGAGGTGACAGAAACATATCAGCTCTTGTACACGCTTTTTGGAATCAATTTGGAAGAACTGTTGCTAGTCAGTCACTAAGAAACGTTATAGCTAAACACGGTGATTTAACTGACAAGATGAACGTCGCGCTGTCCGATGGTATTTCTAACGTTGCTAGGTCTGCTTATTTTAAAGAAAACATAGATTTAAGACCAGAGATACTAGAAGGATTAGAGGCAATGTCTTATGATTTAGCTATTATATTAATAGATGAGCAAAAAGACGAAGATGAATTAAGAGAACAAACTAAACAACTGTTTAAGAAAACATTTAAAGACTCTAAAGTAGATTACACTAAATTACACAACCAGTTGTTTTCAAAATTAGGTGTTCTTAGTATATGGGCCACAATGTCAACAAGGTACAATGCTTTAGGTATGGTTGCACCTTCTTTTATGGATTTTGTTCCTTCAAGACTTGAAAACAGAGCTGAGGAAGACGAGTTGTTTGAATTAATGGACTTAGTTAAAATAGGTGACTCTGGAAAATTTACAAAAAACTCTGTGTTTAGTAAATATTTAGTAGAAAGAGGTAGGGTTAATTTAGTTAAAATAGCAAGAGATTTAAAAGATAAAGTTGAAAAGGGAGAAATGCTTTATATGGAAGCTAAAATGTGGTTGTCTTTACTAGGTGGCATGTATAAAGGCGCTAGCGGTATAGCTAACAAGCAGTTTAAACCACAATTTCCAGGTAGCGTTAGAGTTACTTTGTCTGGCGAATACTCTTCTAGGTTTAGAGCTAACGTAACTAGTGGGGCTGCAGATTATTATAATTTAGTAAATTTTGGCACTGACAATTATTTTGACGTAAAAGCGCCTAAAGCTATGGGGTTAAGTGTTTTAACAGATACGTCCAAAGATGTTATTAGAGATTTACAAGAGCTTGGTTTAGAATATTTAGACCGTAGAGATGTACAAGCTGATGTTAATAGAAGTCTTTATAAATATCTTGTTACAAATGCTTGGAATAAATATGGCTCTAGCGATATGGCTTTAGACAGAATGATGTTTTTAAATATTATGTTTAGTTTTGGAGAAGGTATGGAAGCACCATCAAGAAAAGCTGCTAAAGTTTTTGGTATTTCTGAAAAACTATGGGATTTTAAAAATAACAAATACATTGGTCCTAGTAATCCAGGCACTACTTTAGAGTATGATCACAACAAACCTCACTTTATGTTAATGACTCAAACTATTAATATATTAAAAAACAATCCTGAGTCTAAGTGGGACGAGCTTTTAGATGAAATGTTTAAAGATTTTACAGTAAATATAATAACAAAAAAACATAACACTGCTATTGACAAAGTTGGTTATCAGTCTATGGCTGGTGTTAATTATAAAATAGGAAGTGACATGAGCGACATTGTTCGTGGGCCTTTAAATAGAAGTTATAACGAAGAATTACAAGGACACCCAGATGTTGATGTTGTTGTAGAGATAAGAAATCCTAGCAACAAAATTGGAGAATCTTTTGTTAAAAGCGGTTTAAACAATGTTAGTAAATCAATGCAGTACATGGAAGTTGCTAGAATTGGTAGATCAATAGAATACACTGAAAAAACAAAAGGTATAAGTATTTTAGATTTTGACGATACTTTGGCTACAACTAAATCTAATATATTATTTACCGCTCCAGATGGTACAAAAGGAAAGCTAAATGCAGAAGAGTATGCTAGAGATTATGTTGCGTTGGCTGAAGCGGGTTATAAGTTTGATTTTTCAGAATTTAATAAAGTTGTTGGTGGTGAAGTTGCACCGTTGTTTAATAAAGCTTTAAAATTAGCTCGTAAGTTTGGAACTGAAAATATGTTTGTGTTAACAGCTAGGCCGGCTGAAGCTGCACCGGCAATATATCAATTTTTAAAAGAAAATGGTTTAGAAATACCTTTACAAAATATCACTGGTTTAGGCAATAGTACAGGTGAGGCTAAAGCCTTATGGATAGTTGGTAAGGTTGAAGAAGGTTACAACGACATATATTTTGCTGATGATGCTTTGCAAAACGTACAAGCTGTTCAAAACGTTTTAGAACAGCTAGATGTTAAATCTAAAATACAGCAAGCAAAAGCCTCTAAAAGTGTTGAATATAACGAAGAGTTTAACAAAATATTAGAAAACGCATCTGGTATTGACGCTGAAAAAAGATTTTCAGAAATTAAAGGTAGAAAAAGAGGTCAAAAACAAGGTAAAATGAAGTTTTGGATTCCGCCGTCTGCAGAGGATTTTGCAGGTTTATTATATGCTTTTTTAGGCAAAGGTAAGGTTGGAGAAATGCAAATGAAGTTCTTTAAAAAAGTATTACTAGATCCTTTTGCAAAAGCCATAACAAAGCTTAATCAAGCAAAACAACAAATGGCTAACGAGTATAGCGAATTGTTAAGTAGTATTGATGGTATGCGTAAAAGATTAAACAACGAAATTGTTGATGGAGATTTTATTGTTGAGGATGCTGTTAGGGTTTACTTGTGGAATAAAGCTGGTTACGAAATACCTGGTTTATCAGAAAAAGATAAAGCTGAACTTGTAGAAATTGTTGAAAATGACGAGCAACTACTTGCTTTTTCGCTAGGTCTTGGTAAAATAACAAGAGACGTTAATGGGTACACAGAGCCTGGTCAAACATGGGAGACAGATGGTATAAAACATGATTTATTTCAAAAATCTAGTAAAATAAAAAGAGAAGAGTTTCTTGATTTGTTTAAGCAAAATAGAGAAATAATGTTTGGTAAATGGGGAGGTAAAAATGGTAAACAACTCATTGGTCCTAACATGAATAAGATAGAAGCTATATACGGTAAAAAATTTAGATCAGCATTGGAAGACATTTTGTGGCGTATGGAAAATGGTACAAATAGAGGTTTTGGTGATAACAAAATGGTTGATGATTTTCAAAACTGGCTTAATGGCTCTGTTGCCGCGGTAATGTTTGTTAATATTAGATCTGCAGTACTTCAAACTTTGTCTACAGTAAACTTTATAAACTGGGAAGACAATAACGTTTTTGCAGCGTCTAGAGCCTTTGCAAATCAAGATCAATTTTGGACTGATTTTTCGTATATATTTAACTCTGATTTCTTAAAACAACGTAGGTCAGGTTTAACGCAAGATTTAAATGCTGCAGAACTAATGTCACATTTAAAGAAAACAGATAACAAAGCTAAAGCGGCTATTAGATGGATGTTGCAAAAAGGTTTTGCGCCAACTCAAATTGCTGATAGTTTTGCAATTGCAATGGGAGGCGCTACTTTTTACAGAAACAGAATAGGTAAATACGTAAACGAAGGTTTAACAGAAGAGCAGGCAAAAGAAAAAGCTTGGATAGATTTTCAAGAAATAGCAGAGGCAACTCAACAGTCAGCAAGAGCAGATATGATTTCTCAAGAACAAGCTTCACCGTTAGGAAGATTAATACTTGCTTTTCAAAACACGCCAATGCAGTACGCTAGATTAACTAAAAAAGCATTTTTAGATTTAATAAATGGTAGGGGTGATACAAAGTCAAACTTGTCTAAAATAGTTTATTATTCTTTTGTTCAAAACATGATATTTTACACGTTGCAAACAGGTTTACTTGCTTTAATGTTTGGTGGTGACGATGAAGACGAAGAACTAATTGATAAAAAACAAGCTAGGCTATGGAACTCTATGCTAGATAGTACTTTAAGAGGTTTGGGAGTAGGAGGTGCTGTGGTTTCTACGTTAAAAAATATGGCTTTAAAAGCTATAGAACAAGACAAAAAAGGTAATAGAGCAGATTATGCATATGTTTTGTTAGAATTTTTTAACTTAGCCCCGCCTGTTGGTATTAAAGCACGAAAAATATATTCAGCAACGCAGAGTTGGAAGTGGAGCAAAGAAGAAAGAGAAGAGCTTGGAATACTAAATATTGATAATCCAGCTTGGGAAGTTGCAACCGGTGTAACTGAAGGTTTGTTTAATGCACCTGTAAACAGAATATACAATAAATTACAAAACATTGGAGAAGCTATGGACTCGCAAAACGAAACCTGGAAGCGTATAGCTATTTTATTAGGTTGGAACGCTTGGAGTGTTGGTATTGATGTTAGAGATAAAAAATTTGATTTTGAACTTGACACAGATAGTTTTGAGCTAGATGTTGAAGATTTTGAGCTAGATATTGAAGAGTTTGAACTAGATATTGAAGAATTTGAATTAGATAATTAATAAATAAAAATGAAAAAACTAATAATAATACTGTGTATAGCATTGACTGCTTGCGCTGCGCCTAAAAAGTGTTGTTCACAAGACTTTAAAAAATATTTTAAATTTGCTACGTTTTACGCTGCAGCTAACGGTGGTAACTCTATATCAGATATAGATGTATTTTCTGTAACTAACGGTTTAGAAACTGTAACAGTAGAAACACCATACGACTACAACTTAGCTTTAGGTATACGTAAGATTGCTAGGTTTGGTTATGAAAACAGAGCACAAACGTTTTATGATGGCACAGAAGAGTCGTGGTCAGATGGTGCTAATGTAGGTAAAGTACGTGGGTTAGAATTTTTATTTGAAGTAGATTATAAGAGACAACAAGGTAATGAATATTTAGATCAGCATCACTTTATAAGGTTTGTAGATGATAAGTATATATTAAAAGGTGAATACCTAGAAGACGGTTTTGCTGATATTAAATACTTCGAAACATCACAAAGGTACAGATATAAAGCTAATGACAAATTGTCTTTCAATGCTGGACTTGCTCAAAGGTTATCTGAGCCGTATGGTTACGATCCTTTAGCAGAATGGGTGCTCAGCAATGGCAATATACATTACACTTACCTAGCACTACAAGAAGGCTATAACGTCGATGTAGCTGCTAGTGAGTATTTCTCTCCTGATGGAGAGCTCGTTGCTACAAGCAAGGAGGTTTGGGAAGAGGTTGTGATACCAACTGTGTTATCAGATTATACTGAAAGAAAACGTAATGAGTTAGATCAAATTATACAACACTCTGTTGTTTTAGGTTTTGATTATTATCGTTACACAAAATCATTTTGGTCACATGCTTGGGCTAGTGTAATGCCTTTTCACGTAGACAATGGTGAATTTTCTTATGAAAAATACAATGATGGACAATGGTTTGATTATTCAGGCGGTTTAATACTTGGTTATAAAATGAATAAGCACCTAGGTACGTTTGTTGAGGGCAAGTATAATAAATACTGGAATAGAGAGTGGTATGACTTTAAATTTGGAGTAAATTACGTAATCTTTTAACTATGTATCAATATAAAGTAAAGCTTGATAGAATTATAGACGGAGACACTATAGACTGTTACATAGATTTAGGCTTTAGCATCAACACAAAAAAACGTGTTAGGTTTGCTGGTATCAACACTCCAGAGTCTAGAACAAGAGATCTTGAAGAGAAAAAAAGAGGTTTAGCTGCTAAAGCTAGATTAAAAGAAATATTAGAAGAGGCTAGTGAAATACATCTTGATTCACATGGTCTTGGTAAGTATGGTAGAGTTTTAGGTCAGCTACATATTAGCACTGAAAACTCACCGACAATGATAAACGTAAATCAATTATTAATAACTGAAGGCCATGCTGTAGAATATCATGGTGGTAAAAGATAAACAATGGGAAAAGAATTAAACGAAGACACTGGTTTTCAGGTTAGTGTAAAAACATTAATAGCAATAGGCTTTGCCATGGCAACTATAATAGGTATGTGGTTTGCTTTACAAGCAGATATAGCCGAAGCAAAAGAACTACCAGTTGCACCACCACCAGATGTTACTCGTATGGAGTTTGATATGAAAGATCAAATGATACGTCAGACTATTATGACTACGCAAGAAGACGTGGCAGAGATTAAAAAAACTTTGGAAAAAATAGAGGATAAACTCTACAACTAACTACAATGAATAAAATATTAATAATATTATTTTTAATTTTTAGCTTAAGTGCAAACGCACAAATAGTAGTAACAGAATTTAACGCAGAGTGGAACGCTGTAAATGGTGTTGAGTGGTTGAATAAATTATCTGACTGTGACATAGCTAAAGTTGATATAATGAAACAAGCTGAGTTACAAAAAAAAC
>Ga0208134_1000621_pt1 | contig 23053 bp, 35 predicted proteins | sample VirMetDEL_Mar_31_FD_184515 | JGI IMG/M metagenome (GOLD analysis project Ga0208134, IMG submission 184515) | Aqueous microbial communities from the Delaware River and Bay under freshwater to marine salinity gradient to study organic matter... | ecosystem: Environmental > Aquatic > Marine >... | reverse complement strand
CCAAAGACACTCTTGTTGTCCACGATGGTTCCACTGTAGGTGGTACTGCACTATCCACTGCTGCTGATGTTGCGGCTGCTATAGGTGCTATTGACCTAACTGCTGCTATTGCCACTGTCATTGATGCGGCCCCTGAGTCTCTCAACACTTTGAATGAACTAGCGGCTGCACTTGGTGATGATGCAAACTACTCAGCCACTGTCACTACTGCTCTTGGTACTAAGCTGCCATTAGCTGGCGGTACTATGACGGGTGACATTTGGTACGGTGATAACGTAGGAGCTAAGTTTGGTACTCATGGTGACTTTCGGATTTATCACGATGGTTTTCACAGTTATATTCGTGACTACGGAACTGGTGACCTTATAGTTACAGGAAGTGTTATAAGACTAAAATCATCTGCCTATGAAGATATGGCTACGTTTACCGAAAATGGAGCAGTAACGCTTTTCTACGACAATGCCACCAAACTAGCTACCGCATCCGCAGGTGTAGATGTAACAGGAAACTTGGCAGTCTCTGGCACTGTAAATAGTGCTGGCGGCACTATGACGGGTAATACCTTGCATGGTGACAATGTTAAAGACACCTATGGTACTGGGGCTGACTTAGAGATTTACCATGATGGTAGTGACAGTTACATTAAAGATACTGGCACTGGCTCGTTATGGGTAGCAAGCAACGAGTTTAGAGTTGCAAACGCTGCTGCCACTGAAAATATGATAATTGCCACAGAAAGTGCGGCAGTGAAATTGTATCACAACAACGCATTAAAGCTAGAAACCACAGCAGCAGGTGTATCTGTAACAGGTTCTATGACTGCCTCTGGTAACGTAACAGCTTACTCAGATGAACGCCTCAAGAGCAGCGTTGAAACAATCCCTGATGCGCTAAGTAAAGTCCTTAATGTCCGTGGTGTCACCTTTGATATGAATGCAGAGCGTGGTACAGGTGTCATTGCACAAGAGTTAGAGAAAGTTCTACCAGAAGCTGTGTTTGATAATGAAGATGGCATGAAGTCTGTAGCTTATGGCAACGTGGTTGGACTTCTTATTGAAGCAATCAAAGAGCAACAGACTCAGATTGAAACTCTAATGGACATGGTAGGGGAGTAATGTATGGCTTTACCTAGTTCAGGGGCTTTAAGCTTCTCTGCAATCGCCACTGAGTTTGGTGGCTCTGCTCCACATTCAATGTCTGAGTATTACCCCTTGGTTGGTCTAGGGGTATCAGGACTTCCATCTAGTGGTACGTTTAACTTCTCGCACTTCCACGGAAAGAGTAATCAGGTGACTGTTTCTGTTTGGGTAACTTCTGGTTACAACCAATCTAGTAGTTCATCTGCGTGGGTTTACCAATACCAATCTGCTCCATCTTATCAGGGAACATACTGGTCAACAGGCCGCAACCTTTCGGGGGGAACCATGCTAATTGGTGGTACAAGTTACGGAAGCGCAACGACTGTAACTCTTGGTAATACTCAGTACAGAAGGGCTGGTGAACACTCTACAGACTATGATAGGTGGATTAGGTCTTATTATGTGGGGGTTTACAATTATGTCACCACAACCACTAATACTTGGATTGATACATCATCTTATCAAAACCAAACAACTACAGTAGGAATTTAAATATGAAAGGTCTAGTTTATGACTTTAATCTGTCCCACCTTCGCAGGGGTTCAGAGGAATTAACTTCAAGCGTTAAGCCTGAGTTTAGCTTTGCTTATGACGCACTGAGCTATAGCAGCAATGATGGACTTAATAAGTACCAGTACAATAATGTGGACACAGATTTAACTGATGCTCAAATAGCAGAGATTGAAACATTTATTGATGGTGTAGAAGTCGATACAGTAGCCCAAGCTAGTGTAGATGCAAAGCAACATCTAGCAGAAACAGATTGGTATATCGTCAGGTTTCAAGAAACAGGCGTGGCTGTACCAAACTCTGTGACTGCATCACGGGCGGCAGCTAGGGCATCTATTGTCTAGTGTGGTCTAGTCCTGTTGGACTGCCCCTAGTTCACCAAAGCACTTCCTTGCTGCCAGAGGGGAAGGCTTTAATTGTCGAACCTGTGGTGGCAGAGAAGCCCATCGAATATCTAGTAGTACAACCCTCAACCAAACCTTACGAAACCCAAGAATATAGCAGGAGGTATTGGCGATGCTAATGGAAATTGCAGCGGCAAATGCTATCTGGAAGACGCTATCGACTGCTTTGAAGAATGGACAGCAGCTATACCAATTAGGTACTCAACTGAATGACTACCTATCAGCTACACAGAAAGTAAAAGAGAAAGCTGGAGATGCCAGCAGCCGTGGAACAGCATTAGAATGCTTCCAATATGCCGAGCAGCAACGAATTCAGCGTGAACAGCTAGAGCATCACCTAAAAAAATCCAGACTTAATGGGTGGAGCGACTTCGTAAAATTTGAGGCTGAGTGGCACAGGCAACGGAGAGAAGAAGCGCAAGAAAAAGTCAATGAGCGTATCAGAAGAAACGCAAAGTTACAGAAAGACATAGAGCTAGGAATCAACGTAGGCATCTGCATGATTCTAGCTATGGGTCTTTTATTCGGAATAGCTGTATATATAAAAGGGTAACATCATGTCTAACATGTCGGACTATGACGCAGGGCGCTTCGTTACTCTAGTAGAGAACTTAGGCGCACAGGTCGAGTCACTAAATAATACAACCGCCATCCTATCCAAACGGATAAATGACCTAGAGAAACAACTCGTCAAAGGCAAGGGATTCCTTGCTGGAGCTATGCTTCTGTCTATAGGTCTAGGTGGTGTTGGTACTTCAGTTCTATCCAAATGGATGGGAACTTAAACAAGGAATCACTATGTCTATCAATCCTCTCGCAGGGATTGCTGGAAGTGTGATGGATGGCCTTGATGATTTATTTACGTCAGATGAAGAACGGGCGAATGCTCGGCTCAAGCTGACTGAAGCACTCCAGAAACCCCACAATCTACAAGCAATGGCGAATATAGAATCTGCCAAACATGCTTCTGTGTGGGTGGCTGGTTGGCGTCCAGCTATCGGTTGGGTATGTGCAATTGGTCTAGGTTACCAGTTCCTTATCTTACCTTTTGCTGGACTCATTAACGCATACATCGACTTACCAGCAGAACTTCCTGCAATCGCAAGCGCAGAACTTACAACATTAGTAATGTCACTCTTAGGTCTAGGCGGTTTACGCTCCTTTGAGAAAGCTAAAGGACTCACCAAATGAGCAATAGCAAACTAGAAAAAATAATGGCTGAACTTCACGAAGAGTTAGCCACTCAACTACTAACAGCAGTCCAATCAGGCGAAGCCACAGCTAGTATCTTTAACGTGGCTAGGCAAATGCTTAAAGACAATGGAATTGATGGCGTAGCTACGCAAGGTAATCCTTTAGATAACCTAATACACGCCCTTCCAGACTTCCCTGACGATGAACTCCCCCTTAATCACTAGGTAACGCATGACTACACCTGTAGTAAACGACCCAATCAAACAAGACTTCCGTAAATTCCTATGGATTGTCTGGACTACTTTAACACTACCTGACCCCACACCTATTCAGTACGACATGGCAAGCTATCTACAGCTTGGCCCTAGACGTTGCGTAATAGAAGCTTTCCGTGGGATAGGTAAATCCTGGATTACTTCCGCTTATGTAGTTTGGCTACTGTACTGTGACCCTCAACATAAGATTCTGGTGGTATCTGCATCTAAAGAACGTGCTGATGCGTTCTCAACCTTTACTAAGCGACTAATAAATGAAATCGACTTACTCCAACACCTACGCACAAAGAATGGGCAACGTGATTCTGTCATTGCATTTGATGTTGGCCCAGCCATGCCCGACCACTCTCCCTCGGTTAAGTCCGTGGGTATCTCAGGTCAGCTTACAGGCTCCCGTGCCAACACTATAATTGCTGATGACGTAGAGGTGACTAACAACTCTGCTACTCAGACAATGCGCGACAAGTTATCAGAGGCAATCAAAGAGTTTGATGCTGTACTCAAGCCTAATGGACGTGTTATCTACCTCGGTACACCCCAGACTGAGATGTCTATATACAACCTACTGCCAGAACGTGGCTACGAGATTCGTATATGGCCTGCAAGGTATCCAACAGACAAGCAAGCGTCAATGTATCAAGGTCGTTTAGCACCCTTCATAGAGCTTAATAGAGGCTCTCAGGAGACTCTTCCTACAGAGCCAGACCGATTCACCAGAGAAGACCTGATGGAGCGTGAAGCTTCCTATGGTAAAGCTGGATTTGCCCTGCAATTCATGCTGGACACCACACTATCTGATGCTGATAAGTACCCACTTAAACTAGCAGACCTATGCATAACAGCATTGAATCCTAATAAAGGATGGGCTGACTTAGCGTGGGCTTCTGGCCCTGCTCAGATAGTTCAGGATGTACCTGTTGTAGGCTTCACTGGTGACAAGTTCTACAGACCTATGTGGTTCTCTGACCAGATGTATGAGTTTACAGGTGCTGTACTTGCTATTGACCCATCTGGTCGTGGTAAAGACGAGACAGCCTATGCAGTAGTTAAGATGCTGAATGGTTACCTGTACGCTTCCCAGTGTGGAGGATTTAAAGGTGGCTATGAAGACCTTACATTGCAGAAGATAGCTAACATAGCAAAGCTTGAGAAGGTCAATATGATTGTGGTGGAGAGTAACTTTGGTGACGGTATGTTCTCTAAGCTACTCGCTCCATTCATCAACAAGACTTACCCAGTATCTATAGAAGAAGTCAGACATAACACACAGAAGGAAGTCCGTATCATAGACACCCTTGAACCTGTGATGATGCAGCACCGTCTTATCATTGACGAGAAGCTGATTAAAGAAGACTACGAGAGCGCACCAGAACCTTCCTACAGTCTGTTCTACCAGATGACTAGACTGACTAGGGCTAGGGGAGCAATCATCCATGATGACAGGCTAGAAGCTTTAGCAATGGCTGTTAACTATTGGACTGAGCAGATGGATGCTGATGCTGAGTCTTTAGCAGCCCAACAGAAGATGGATGACTTCAATGGTGAGATACAAAAGTTCTTATCTCAAGCAACAGGTAGCACTGTAAAAGACGGTGATAAATGGTTCTAAAGCAAGTGTAGCACTATAGGGTTGATATATATAAAGACCACTCTTAGATACGCCTCAAAATCAGTACGTGATATATACCTCTATTATCAACCTACCTAACAATACTATAAGCATTCTATAGATGTCTAAGAGATAACTCTCTCAGTGTCTTGGAATGCTTTTTTTTCTTAGCCTCTACAGCTTGAGGTAGTATTAAGTCCAGTACCATTCTATTGGAGTTCTATTGGAGTTCTATTGTCATTCTATTGGATAGGGGCTTTGGATTTCCCAGAGAATAATTTTAAGAAAAACTCTGAGGGGCTATATCTATACGGACTCAGGACCCGGCCCCCCTGGAGGGTGCGGCCCAGAGCCACCCTAAAACGTCTAGGGGGTGGGGTGGGGTGTCTTAGGCATTGTCTTAGCCGCTATTCAGGCATTGTTATTGCTCGGTTGTGGAGAGGCATTGCACCTCTTTTGAATGCCTATAGATAGCCATGAATTGCACTTGATAGTCTCATTTATTAAAGGCGTAAATGAGAGGTCTATCCGTTTTTCTTTTTAGACTATCTATAGGCTATCTAATACCATTCACCACCTATCAATTTGTTTACCTATATATAGGCATAAACCAACACCTAGCAATAACCACCTATTAAAGTATTTTAGATAGTCTCTAATTTAATGCTTTACTTATAATAAATAGTGATTATAATCGACTCCACACCAACACCAACGAGAGTACAATATTATGAATACCTTATATAACAAGACCTACCCATTACAAATGCCTACCAGTTCAGGCACGGTAACGACTCCATATGATAGCCGCATGATAGAAAAGCGCGGTGAATTACAAAAGCGCATTGTTAGCCGAACTAAAAGGCAAATGAAAATCAGAACTAAGATTCTACGGACTCCACCAGTAACGGTTGAAACTCCTGACTATATTGTGACTATGGCTATTATCCTTGCACCGTTAACTCTTGTAATGGTCGCTATTTCACCTCTTTTCCTAAACTTTCCAACAGCATAATAAAAGGACTCATTAAAATGAAACTTGAAATAATAGGTAAACAGCGTAAAGACGGTAAATTTAAAGTGAAGACGTTTTATAAAGGTGCGCCCAATATGTTTGGTGGGTTTGACCACGGTAAATGTTATACGTCAATAATGACTATCGAGACTATTAATAATTATTTGAATTCTTGTAGTTTCGAGAGCGCGCTTAATATCGAGCAATTACAAACCGCTAAAAACGAGGTGAATTAAGATGAATTCAATTAAAGACTTTGAAGAATATGTAAACACTTTCTATAACTCTAAAGACGGTGTTTATCCCATTAAAGGATTGACTAGCCCAATGATTACAGTAGCCGTTCAAAAGCATATCAAAAAGGTAGGCTGGTGGTTTGCTGGTGATAGCTTAGACCGTGAACAAGTCCGCGAAATAATCCTGACTGATATAGCGCGCATTAATTAAGCAATCACAAACTAATACTAAAAGGTTATTTAAAATGAATACATTAAAAACAGAATTTGACCGCATGACTGACCGAGCTGATGTTATGGGTGTTGATGTTCAATTGACTAGCATGGCACAAAAAGGAAAAGACTCTTTTATCTTAGGCTTTTGGCGTGGTGAATATGTTACTTGGATGTATTGTGAAGGCGCATTTCATTGGGGTCACTATTACAAGGAATACAATGACGCTTGTAACGACTTTTATAAACGCGCTTCAAATTAGTTTTTTTGGTTTAGTGGCTTTATTCCCCAAAGCTACTAACACAAACAAACTAACCAAAACCAAAGGAAATACCACTATGTTGATGAAAACTGAACTATCACCTTTTGATACTTATAATCTAATGACCAAAGCCGCGCTTATGAGAATTGCACGGTCAGAATTTGACGTTAAAGGTTCACTATTAAGCGCACCTTTAAGCAATCCTAAGATAGCTAAAAACGCAAAAGAAAACGGGGTCAATACTTATGGATTGCACCTATCACCTGAAAAGCAAAGCGGTTTTAATACTTGCGCTAGTGCCAGCGACGGTTGCAAAAAAGCTTGTTTGCATACTTCAGGTAATCCCGCATATTTTGCGGCTAAATTCGCGGCTAGAAAAGCTAAGACTATTATGTATTTTAAAAACCGCCCATTGTTTATGGCGATACTAGCAAAAGAAGTATTAGCCGCTACCGCTTATTCCGCACGTCAAAATATGGCGGTGGCTTTTCGGTTAAATGCTACTTCGGATATTAAATGGGAAAAGTCTAAAACCAAAGCTAACGGTATATTTTGGACGGTTGCAGATATGATTCATTCGCTATCACCTTTTGCAAAGCTTTACGACTATACCAAAATAGCAAACCGCGTTTTACCTGAATTCTACACTCTTACTTTTAGCCTATGCGAAGACAATGACGCTTTGGCGGCTAACGAGTTATTGCGCGGTAAAAACGTGGCGGTAGTGTTTGATACAAAGCGCGGTAAATCTTTGCCAAGTGTCTACACGGTTCACGGGGTGACGGTTCCAGTTATTGACGGTGATATAACAGACTACCGCCCTGAAGACGTGCAAGGCGTTATCGTAGGTCTACGCGCCAAAGGAAAAGCGCGCAATGATGATAGCGGCTTTGTACGCCCTGCTAAACAATCCGTTTTTCTATCGGCTTAATAGTCTTAAATTAAAGGAACAATAAAAAATGAGTGAGTCTCAAATTATAATAAATGGAATTGTATTCCTACCGCATACATGGCCTTTATTAGCGGTCTTCGTTCTGGTGGTAGGTGGTTCTATTGCTTCAATCATAACGTGCGCCATATGGTCTGTATTAAAGCCTAAGCCGCAAGTCTACGCGGCTACTAGACTCAAATTAAAGTAGTCCTGCAATTTGAGTTTAGCAAAAGGCATTGTTTATCAGTGTCTTTGCACTAAACCCAAACCAACAAAAGAGAGTATTTGATTATGAATTACAAAGCATTAAAAGCGTTATCCGATTCGATAGCCAAAGCTATTGCATTAAAAGCCATTGCACCAGCCGAAGGCATAACGCTCTCACACCATATGCGTTTAAGCGGTCGTGGTGCGTATAGATACGTTTCTACTGGTGACCGTGCACTAATTGCTGATATCGCTAAAAGGGTACGCGTGGCGTGTTCAGGCGGTGGCGCATGAATGCTTATACGTTCAAACATGACCTAGACAATAGGCTATCGAATCGCCTAAGAATAAAGTCTGTTATATCGCTCTATGATTACACTGGAGTCGCGGCTATTCCGTGGGCTAAACGTGGCTATCAGGTCTACTGTTTTGACCTGCAACATGACAATTCTAGGATTGACTACTATCAGGACACGGGCGGTTCAATCCATTACATAAAAGCGGATTTGCATGATTACGATTACATATGCGCTATCGGGGAGTCTTTCGCTTTTGAGAATGTTCAGTTTGCAATGGCTTTTCCAGTTTGTACTGACCTAGCCGTTTCAGGTGCTGCCCACTTTGCAAACAAAGCAAAGATTGACCCAGAGTTTCAAGCCAAAGCCGCAAGATATGCGAGGTGGTGCGGTGAGTTATTCGCAGAAATGAAACTGCCCTATTATGTAGAAAATCCAGTTAGCCGCCTCGCTACACTTTGGCGCGCACCTGACCACCGTTTCCACCCTTTTCAGTTCGGTGGGTATATAGCCGCAAATGAGGCGGTTCACCCTTTGTACCCTGATTACATTGCACCTATGGACGCATACAGCAAACAAACGTGCTTATGGACGGGTGGCGACTTCACCATGCCTGAGATTGACGCAGTTGAATGCGATAGTTTCGGGTCTAGTACGCAGCATAGGAAACTAGGCGGCAAAAGCATGAAGACTAAAAATATTCGCAGTGCAACGCCACGCGGCTTTGCCGAAGCGATAGCAGTAGCAAACAGTAAATAAACCAAAACGGGAGTATTGAAAATGAGTCTATTACAAGCGCGTGAAGTGAATACTGGAGGTGGCTCTATGGTCACCATTATTGAGTCTAGTGAATGGAATTATATCCTAGTCACCAGTGACGAAGCGGTGGCTATTTATCAGTCCGAAGACGATTTCTGGGAAGGGGAACCAGCCCTAGAATCTACCTACATTAAATCATAACTGGAGAATTAAAATGCCAAATCGAACTGTACCACCGTTAACCAATTGGAACCTTTACCAAGCAAAGGAGGTTATTTGGGACGCATTGCACATGGCCCGTGAAGATATATTACCGCCTGATAGTAACGGGCCTAATGATGATTACTGGGAAAATGTCTGCACGGCTATGGCGTGGCTCCAAGAAGCCGCAGGGTGTGAGGAAATAATGGACGAAGACGAAGAAGAGGATGATGAATATAGAAAATACCAATTAGATTGGATGGAATCCAACACAAAGGACTAGGGCCAGACTTAAAGCACCTCATATACAGGGGTGCTTTTGGATTGACCTTAAATAACAAAGAGGGGGGGGCTTACATGCGTGTATTAATAATGCTCTAATGCAGTTCTGAATTTAAATCAGTTTTTAATTAGGAGTCAATAAAATGACTATTTATGATAATGCAGGAAAATTACAGTGTCGCAAGATGGCGTGGATGAAATCACTGGATTGGCCTTGGTACACCACATTTATTGATAGGTGTGCAATCCTTATGCCGAAGTGGGCAGGTTGTATTATTTACGGATACACGCGCCTTGAATTTATTAACACAAAAATGAGTTCCTTCTTCCCAACTTTTGGGATAGACAACATAGAGAAAAGAATAAATGCGGAATTTTAAGCAGCGAGTATTTAGTATCACAATTAGTGACAGGTTTGAATTTGAGGCTTGTCTTAGCAGTTACTTATATATTAAAGTAGGCCAGTGGGACTACTTCTTTAAACTTGGAGGGCATAAGTCAATTGACTTTGACTAGGGCCGTAGGATGTAAAATGAAATTAACACAGAGTGAGGCATTAAAAGGATTAGCTTTGACTTTCGATAGCTTTGGGGAACTGAGTGACACGTTGACACTTCAGCAACTCAAGACCTTTTTACTGGTAGCTAGACGGGGTCGTGTGACAGGACAGGATGTTATCAAAGAATTAGGCATAAGTAAGGCCAATGCCAGCAGGACGCTTGCAATTCTTAGTGATGATGTAATGGTGCGTAGGAAATCAGAGACTATGGCTTTGATTACTTATGAAATTGACGTGTACGATAAGCGGTATCGCTATGCAGTGTTGACCAAAAAGGGTCAGGACTTGGCAAACTCAATCACGTCTAACTTTTAATCAGGAGGGATTATGGCTATATATAAAACAGCCACAGGCTGGTCGATTAAAATAATGAGGGACGGGTTCAGGTTCACTGACTTTGTGAAGGGTCTTGAGAACTATAGTGAGGCGCAGTCAATAGAACTGACCGCCCTTGCTGACATGTCTAGGGGTTTGCGACCAACAGGTGGCGCGCTTAAACATGGGACTACCTTGACCCTGCAATATGCGTTTGATGAAACTTGGGAACGGGTCTGGCAAACCTCAAGTTCAGGCTATCAGACCAAAGTCATTCAGTATTGGAATTCGATACGTGAATACTTTATAGACCAGCGCAAGATGGTCAGGCTAGATTCAATTGACACTAAAGCCATTGATGATTACATCAAGGTTCTACGTGCAAAGGGAAACAAGCCAAAGACCGTGAACAACAAGTTAAATTGTCTGAGTTCTATGCTGACCTTAATGACTGAACGGCAATTGTTAAAAGCTTTACCGGTCATGCATTGGGAGTCTGTTAAGAACAACTCCAGACCTCGCTACTTCTCACCTGAAGAAGAGATGCAAATCCTGGATTTGGCTGGTGACATGCACTTCCACGCTCAATGGATTAATGAGTTGTTGCAAGACTTTATTATTCTTTTAGCAGACACTGGGATGCGGCCTTGGTCTGAAGCTAAAGCTTTGGATACTCGGTGGATTGTCTCTAACTCAGTTGGTGTACGTGTCATTCGGATACCACAGGAAGTCACTAAGACTGACACTGAACGTGAGATACCTATAACTCCACGTTTGGCTATGGTCTTGGACAAACATTCACTCAGGCTAGGGACGGGTGGGGTAGTGTTTGAGAAGTTAGATTACAAATGGCATTGCGTAGAATTCTGGGACAATCTTGTTCGCCCAGTGATGCGGTGGGGTAAGAAGGAAGTCTGGTATTGTTTCAGACATACCTTTGCTACACGTCTATGTGAGTACCACGGTAATTTAAAGGTAGTCCAGAGTTTGATGGGGCATTCATGCATCACTCAGACAGCGCGCTATGCTAAGTCCACGGACAAAGCCATGAGCAACGCTATCCTAGAATTAGAAGTTGGGAGGTTGGCTGCACTAGAACACAGCAGGGCAGTACCAGTGTACAAAAGCGCAGACAAAAGTAGTCAAACGCAACCCCAAACGGGTGGGCCAAACGGCCTAACACACTGAATTCATTAGCATAAGTCGCTTAGACCTCGACCGAATAACGGTTCGAATCCTCTCGGGCGCGCCATTTTCTAGGGGAATCACTACCCTGGTTTAGGTAATGCTAATGTAATTCACACGTAGGCCGCACGGCTATCAACAGAGTGCGGCTTATATTTTAATCTAAGGTCTTGAATTTAAGACTAAATTAAATGAGAGGCATGGGCTGCAATTATTAGGACAAACGGAAACCAAACGGACACCCTTTAGGTGAGGACTAATCGTGTCTATTAGTATATTAGTAACGACTTAAAGAGCAAGTGTAGCACTATAGCCCAACGGGATATGAACTCCAAGGGATAGCTGCGCTTATAGAGTCTCAAAATTGAGACAGACTGAAATACAATGGAGAGTCAAATGACTTACTCAATGATATATAACTCCTATGACCAATTAGAAAAGATGTTCCCAGTACAGGAAAAGTTAGAACTAAGTTCACGCCAAAGTGGTATTAAGAAAGCTTTGGAAAACCATGCTAAACAGAAAGAGCAGGGTAATGAAAGTAGTAGTGACTATGGACACACGTTGATGGTTCATGGACTAGCTAGATTCGCAAACGGCATCCGTGATTATCTAAAAGAAGATGATGTTAAAGGAGGTCACGCAGCAGGGACACGTAAACTTTTAAAAGGTGGTGACCCAGAGGTAATCTCTTACCTGTTTATGAAAAGCATAATCAATAGCATAAGTAATAAGTCTATGACTTTGACCAACTCAGCAATGACTGCTGCTATGACCGTGCAAGATGAATTCATGCTTGAAGGTCTGCGTCTGCAAAACAAAGCACTAACGAAGAGACTGATTGACTCTGCGAATAAGCGTACTGGTTATCACAGAATGAAAACAATCACTAAAGCTATGACTGATGAAGCAGCCAAAGGTACTATAGAATCTTGGGAAGCTTGGCCTAAAAAGAAGACATTAAAAGTAGGAGAAAAATTAATCTCAATACTTATGGAAACTGTTGGTTTAGTCCAAATTGTTACTGAGTCCAGAGGTAAGAACAACACAATCAAAAGATTGATAGCAACCCAAGACACACTGGAATGGGTAGATAAAAGGATAGATAAATTAGGTCTAACCACACCTCAGTATAAACCCCTAGTTGTGCCACCTAGAGATTGGGACTATAGCAACCTAGAAAATGGTGTCTATTACACTTACTCTTGCAGACCTGTAAAGTTTGTTAAGACAAGTAATCGAAACTACTTTGAGGAACTACGCAACACGGACATTGATGTTGTCTTACATGCTGTTAACTCTATGCAGAAGACTGCATGGTCTATCAACCAGCCCATGCTTGATATGGTTACACAGTTATGGGAGTCAGGTGCAGAGTGGTGTCCATCTATACCTAATAAGTACAATGAAAACCCACCACCGATGATTGACTATGACGTGGCTACGATAGAGGAAAAGGCTGCTTATATTTCAGACTGTAACAGAGTCCGTGTGTCTAACCGTGAGCAAAAAGCAAAGCGCATAGCGTTCACGTCCTTGCTGGACTTGGCTGACGAGTACAAAGACTTTGATGCTTGGTATCTAGGATACAACCTTGACTTTAGGGGTCGTATATATTCAGTGTCTGGTGTACTCAATGGAATGGGTCCAGACGAAGTCAAATCTGTAATGCAGTTTAGCAAGGGCAAGAGACTAGGTGAGTCAGGCGCACGTTTTCTGGCAATTCACTTAGCTAACCTTGGTGACTTTGATAAGGTCAGTAAGAAAACAATGGATGAACGTGTCCAATGGTGTGCTGACAACGAAGCATTCATACGTGATGTTGCAGCTAACCCGTGGGAAAACCGTGGATGGTGCGAAGCAGACAAACCTTTGCAGTTTGTAGCATGTTGCATGGACTATGTGGGTTACCTAGATAATGGGGTTGACCACGTATCAAAAATAGTCACCTCACTTGATGGAAGTTGTTCAGGTTTGCAACATCTAAGCATGGCTATGCGCTGTTCTAGCACTGCTGCCAACGTCAACATACTACCTAGTGATACGCCTCAAGACGTGTATCAAATCGTAGCAGACAAAGTAGTTAAGGCTCTAGTGGCAGACTCACAGCAACCCCATGAGCATTGGGGGGAGCCTGTCTTAAATAACATGGGCAAACGAGTGCCAAATTATACAGAGTTAGCTTTGGAATGGCTCAAGTTTGGCTTTGGTAGGAAGGAGGCGAAGAGAAGCGTAATGACGTATAGCTATGGGTCAAAACAATACGGGTTCCGTGAACAAATCATTGAAGATGTGATGCGTCCATTGAAGCGGTCATGTCAGAAGACAGGCATGGACTTTCCTTTCTCCTATGATGATGGGTTCCGCGCTAGTTCTTATATCTCGCGCATTCTTTGGGACGCAGTAGTTGACTCGGTCAAACGTCCAGCACGTCTTATGGATTGGCTAACTGCGAGTGCTAAACTGGTTGCTAAGACTAAGTACACGATGCCTGATGGTACGCTCCAGACCCTGCCTGTACGGTGGACTACGCCTCTAGGGTTCCCAGTGTTACAGTCATATTACAACGTCACTAAGCACCGCGTAAGGAGCCACATGGGAGGGGCATTAATCTATCTTACTCTGACCGAAGAGACTGACCAAATCTGTAGCCGCAAATCAGCGCAAGGTTGCTCACCCAATTTTGTTCACTCACTGGATGCAGCCCACCTTCAGCTATCGGTGGCTAGAATGGCTGAAAAAACTGGTGATGAAACTAGCTTTTCTCTTATACATGATTCTTTTGGCTGCCACGCTGCTGACCTACAAGAATTTAGTAATGTGATTAAGCACAGCATGGTTGAAATGTATGATAGCAGTGACATCATTCACACATTGTATCTACAATTCCAGGCGCAGCTAAAGCAGGAAGATAGGGAGTCTCTTGACCTACCACCAGCAAAGGGTGAGTTGGATTATCTTGACACACTACTAAGCATTTATTCTTTCTCCTAATGGTCTTGAATTTAAGACTGTCTTAGGTGTATCAGAGCAAGTGTAGCACTATAGCACGATGAAACCGAAAGCCCACATCCCGTGGGTTTTCTTATATCTGGAGACTTTATATGGACATGACGATTGAGCAAGCATTTGCTGCGGCTCTTATAGCCAATGGCGAACCTTTGCCTTTGGATTTGATAGTAAAGCTTGTGAACCAAGGCGTAATTCTAAATGATTTTATCGCTCTCCACACTTAACCAAGCGCAGATGCGCGACCTGACATATAGGAAATAATATGACCCAAAAAACTAACAAGCAACCACCCGTATTCTTATCACCCAAAGGCCGAACTGAATGGCTTAAATGTTTTAAAGCTGACACAAAATTTGATATTGATGGGGTTTTCGGTGGCAAGTTAATCATTGATAACAATGACGCTACTGACTTGATGAAAGAGTTAGACGTGTTGTTTGAAAAAGCAATTGATGCTGCGGTTGAAGAGACAGGCAAATCACGGGACAAGATTCGCACGACTGACCCTTACGAAGTCAACCAAGAAACAGGTGACGTGTCTCTAAAGTTTAAGTTGAAAGCGAAAGTTACCACCAAGAGTGGTGACGTGTTTAGTCAGAAGCCAATTGTGGTGGACGCTAAACGACAGCCTATCACTAAAGAGATTCCTTTGTGGAACGGCTCATTGGTACGAGTAGGTTACCAAGTCATTCCTTACTACACCTCACTCGCTGGTGCTGGACTTTCTCTACGCATGAAGTCCGTTCAGATTCTTGAAGCAATCGAAGGTGCTAACGAGGCGACTACTATTTTCTCTGAAGAGGAAGGTTATTCATTTGACCCTGATGCTGCGGTTGCAAACATGCAAGACGAGTCAGAGGAAGTAGGAGAATTTGCCGATGACATTCCGTTCTAAACAGGACGTTGGTTTGAAGTATGGTTTTCGTTCAGGACTAGAGGTAAGGATTGCCAAGGAGCTAAAAGCGCACGGCATTGCGTACACCTATGAAGAGGACAAGATTAAGTACACCAAGCCCAGCCGTGTCTCCACCTATACACCCGATTTCCGAATAGGAAATATCTTCATTGAAGGTAAGGGTAGGTTCATGGTGGCTGACAGGCAAAAGCATATTTTAATTAAAGAGCAACATCCTGATTTAGATATTAGGTTTGTGTTCTCAAATCCCAAACAGAAAATCTCCAAAAATTCTAACACGACTTACGCAATGTGGTGTGAGAAGCATGACTTTCTGTATTCAAAGGAGACTATACCAAAAGCATGGCTAATCGAAGCTCAACAGAGCTAATAGTAGTCCACTGCTCCGCAACCAAACCCTCAATGGACATAGGCCGTGACGAAATTGACGCATGGCATAGGCATAGAGGATTTTTTGAGGTGGGTTACCACTACATTATCCGCAGGGATGGTGTACTGGAAACTGGCAGACCTGAAGAAGTTGCTGGCGCACACGCTAGAGGTTTCAACCACAACAGCATTTCAATTTCACTCGTTGGTGGAGTGACTGAGGATGATGTAAAGGTCGCTGAAAATAATTTCACACCTGAACAGTTTGTGTCGTTGAACCAGTTAGTAAAAGGACTACAACATAAATTTCCTGAAGCAGAAGTGCTAGGTCATTGCGACCTGAAAGGTGTCACTAAAGAATGCCCATCGTTTGATGTGCGTCAGTGGCTATCTGAGCAAGTGTAGCACTATGGCACGACCAACCAAAAGGCCACATCCCCGTGGTCTTTTTCATTCTTATGAACTCAATAACTGAGAGGATTTACTATGACACAAATTCAAACTGTGTTAACCCACCTGACCAACAACCGTAAGATTACTTCTATTGAAGCGATAGGTTTGTATGGCATCACCCGTCTAGCTGCTGTTGTTTACACACTCAACAAGCGAGGCATATCAATCACGACCACCATGAAGACTGGTGTTAAAGCCCCTTATGCAGAGTACAGCTTGGAGAAATAACCATGCGTGAAATAGACGATAGCCCAATGACAGGGCGCGAACCATGCCCTGCGTGTGGCTCGTCTAACAACCTAGCCCGATACGCTTCGGGCAGGGCTTACTGTTTCGGAGCAGCCTGTGACCATATGGAATGGCCTGACTCTGATGTTCCAGCACCAACAAGGAAACCACGCATGGCTATTGATATGATTGATGGTGAAGTAAGAGCATTAAGAAACCGTGGCATCACGGAGGCTACTGCTAAACACTTCGGCTACAAAGTCGGTAGCTACCGTGGACAACCTGTTCACATCTGCCCACTGCATGACTTGGACGGTAAGTTAGTAGCTCAACAGCTACGGACTCAGGATAAAGAGTTCCCAATCCTGGGCGACTTCAGCAAGATGCCTATGTTCGGCAGTAAGATTTGGAACCAAGGTAAGAAGTTAGTAATCACAGAAGGCGCGCTCGATGCTATGGCATTAAGCCAAGTACAAGACAACAAATACCCTGTAATTTCTTTGCCCAACGGGGCTGGTGGGGCGGCTAAATGTATAGCTGCTAACCTACCTTACCTGAATAAATTCCAAGAAATTATACTGATGTTTGACGCAGACTCTGCTGGTGAAAAAGCTGCGTCTGAGTGCGCTCCATTGTTCCAAGCTGGTAAGTGTTCTATTGGTCACATCGTTGGGTTCAAAGATGCAAATGAAGCATTGCTTAATGGTGGCGCACGTCAGTTATTAGAAGCTGTGTGGAATGCAAAGGTCTATCGTCCTGATGGCATAGTATCTTTGTCTGACATACGTGAGGAACTAGACGCACCAGTTGAGTGGGGCTTACCTTGGTATCTTGAGAAACTTAACAAGGCTACCTATGGACGCAGGAAGGGTGAGTTATATGCAGTCGGTGCTGGTACTGGTGTAGGTAAGACAGACTTTCTTACTCAGCAAATCGTGCATGACATGTATGAACTTGAGCAGACTGTAGGCGTGTTCTTTCTTGAGCAGAAGCCTAAAGAGACTGCTGTACTACTAGCTGGTAAACGCGCTGGCAAGATGTTTCATGTACCTGATGGTGCTTGGACTGCTGAAGAACGTAAGATTGCTCTTGATGAAATCACAGCCCATGACCGCATTCGTTTATACGATAGCTTCGGGGTCTGCGAGTGGGACACTGTTAAGGCCAACATTGAGTACATGCATCACGCAGATGGAATAGAAATATTCTACATAGACCACCTCACTGCACTGGCTACTGGTCAGGGTACTGACGAGCGAGTCGAGCTTGAACGCATCACTGCTGCTATTGCTATGTTAGCTAAACGTCTGAACGTAATTATCACAATGGTCAGTCACCTTGCTACCCCAGAGGGTAAGCCTCACGAAGAGGGTGGTCGAGTAACGATACGCCACTTCAAAGGCTCCCGTGCCATTGGTTTCTGGTGTCACTTTATGTTTGGACTTGAGCGTAATCAGCAAGCTGAAGACCTTAATGAAAGACAGACCACTACATTCCGTATCTTAAAAGACAGGTACACGGGTCAGTCAACAGGCGTGACTATTCCTCTTAATTACAACCACGAAACTGGGAAGCTATTCCAAGCCAACCCTTTTGATGTTGCCCCTGCATTGGTAGGAGGTTACGACACACCTTTCTAGGAGAAACAACATGCGGTTAATAGTAGACATTGAAACCAATGGCTTTCTGGATGTGCTAGACACCATCCATTGTATTGTGGCCTATGATATTCACGCTAAGAAAACCTTTAGGTTTGGCCCTACTGAGATTGATAGAGGCGTGACTTTCTTAGAGCAAGCCAGTGAGTTAATTGCTCATAACGGAATTACTTTTGATGTCCCTGCTATTCAGAAACTATACCCAGACTTTAAGTGTCCCAAAGTAACAGACACCCTAGTTTGTTCTCGTCTTTTATGGTCTGACTTGGTGCGTATAGATTGGGCTGCTGAACCTATTAACCTACCTACCAAGCGTTACGGTTCCCATTCTTTAGAAGCGTGGGGCTACCGCCTTGGGGAATACAAAGGTGACTACGGTAAACAAGAGTCAGCATGGGATGTGTATACCGAAGAAATGATGGTCTACTGTGAACAGGATGTGAAAGTAACTAACCTCTTATTTAATAAGATAGCATCTGCACGTTACAGTCCAAAGGCTCTGAGACTTGAGCATACTGTTGCTGAGTTAATGTGGAAGATGGAACAAAATGGTTTTATCTTTGATGAAAAGAAAGCTGCCAGTTTGTACGTTGACCTAGCCGCACAGCGCGCTGAAATCTACCAAGACCTACACACTATATTCCCACCTTGGATTGTCAAGGCTGGAGTACAGACACCTAAACGCACTGTTAAGTATCGTGACCCACACAAAGCTGACAGACATGCAGGGGCAGAGTTCACTGTCATTAAGATAGTGGAATTTAATCCAGCATCACGCGACCACATTGCCAATAGACTAATGGTTAAATACGATTGGAAGCCTACTGTATTCACAGAAAACAAAAAGGCTAAGATTGACGAGACTGTCCTGTCAAAGCTTCAGTACCCAGAAGCCCAGCGCATAGCTAGGTACTTCATGTTGCAGAAGAGGATAGGTCAACTGTCTGAAGGTAACAATGGTTGGCTCAAGCTTGTTAAGAACGGCAAGCTTCATGGTCGTGTCAATCCCAATGGTGCTGTCACAGGACGAGCAACCCATCAAAATCCTAATCTGGGGCAAGTGCCCTCGTTAAGTTCTGAGTATGGTAAAGAGTGCCGTGATTTATTTACTGTCCCTAAAGGATGGAAGCTCATGGGTGCTGACGCTTCTGGGCTAGAATTGAGGTGCTTGGCCCACTACATGCACAGGTATGACGATGGTGAATACGTTGACGTGGTGTTGAATGGAGACATTCATACTGTTAACCAGATTGCTGCTGGACTACCTAGCCGTGCAGATTCCAAACGATTCATCTACTCCTATTTATATGGTGGAGGTGACCAACTTGTTGGTGAGATTGTAGGAGGTGGAGCGACAGAAGGTAAAAAAATTAAGAAGGAATTCTTAGACAAGACCCCTGCTTTAAAGTCTTTACGTGAAGCTGTAGTGACTGCTGCTTCTGCTGGTTACATCGTAGCCTTAGATGGTAGGCGTATTGCTATACGGTCACCACACGCTGCGCTCAATTCACTTTTACAAAGTGCAGGGGCGTTAATTTGTAAGCAGTGGCTAGTGGAATTTGAAACTGCAATGTGGATGCAGGGATACACACACGGATGGAAAGGCGACTACTGCCTCTGTGCGTGGGTGCATGATGAAATCCAAGTCGCTGTACGTGAGGACATTGCTGAAAAAGTAGGGAACATTGCTGTTCAAACAATTCAGAAAGTAACTGAGGTGTTCAACCTCAAGTGTCCCCTTGATGGAGAATTTAATATTGGAAACTCATGGGCTGAAACTCACTGAGGTACTTAACCGTGCCTATCTAAAACCCTTTACGACACGTAGTGACTTTGCTCGGACTAACGCTGAGTGGGTTGCTGTGTGCGCGTGTCTGGGACTTATATCAACATGTACAGTAGGCACGGAAGAGTTCGGTAGACAGTGGCACATCACTGTCATGGGACTCATGCGCTTGCGTGAAGGAGAGAATGAAGATGGCTGAAGTAATGGTAATTGTTAACCGTGAATACCTAGAAAGGTTAGAGAAGGATGCACACTTTCTTGAATGCTTAGATGCTGTAGGCGTAGAAGCTTGGGATGGTATGGAAGAAGCCTTAGAAATGTACGAAGAGGAATGTGGACATGACAGAAATATTTAAAGACAGAGTCAAGTTAGGCATGTCGCCCAGTGCAGATGTAAGTTGGTGGGACTGTCGTGAGGGAAAGGTTCAGTACATTGACCACATGGGTAATGATGCCAGTGTAGTTAGAGCAGCCCGTGTGTCCTTTGCTGCTGATGGTCTTGAGTTTGATGGTGGCAGAGATTCAGGATTGATTAAGTATCTAGCCAAGCACAACCACTGGACTCCATTCTCACACACATCTGTAACCCTTCGCATGACTGCTCCAGTTCCTATTCGCACCCAATGTTTTAAACACAAAGTAGGCTTCACTGAGAACGAAGAGAGTAGGCGTTACATTAGCTCAACACCTAAGTTCTTTATACCAAGACAGTTCCGTAAGAATCCTGAAGGTTCTATCAAGCAAGGTTCAGGTGAGGATATGCATCCCACTGGTGACAAGTATTGGCGCAGACATTTTCAGACTGTTAATACAATGTGCTTGGACTCCTATCAAATGGCTATTGATGGAGGTATGTGTCCTGAACAAGCGCGTCTGTTGTTACCTCAAGGTATGGAAGTTTCATGGTACTGGACAGGTTCGCTATCTGCCTATGCCAGGTTTTGCAAGCAGAGAATGGATTCCCATGCACAAAAAGAAATACAAGTGTTGGCAGGTTCAGTCTCAAAAATATTAAACGAACTTTATCCTGAAAGCTGGAGGGCTTTGACCCAATGATTGAAACAATAATGCTGGTACTTGTATGCCTATCCTTTTCTGTTGTGTCTATAGCACTTGCATTTAACTTTGCTATGAATGCCTACCTAGATTGGCAAGAACAAGACGTTGCAATACAGCACGGTATACGGGTCATAACTGACCGGAACTCTAAAGGGATGGAAGAACATGACGACTCTATTGATTGATGGTGACATTGTCGCTTTTCAAGCTGCGGCTGCGGCTGAGACACCTGTCAAATGGGATGATGATTTGTGGACACTACACGCTTATGAATCTGTAGGGCAAGACCTTGTTCGTATGAAGCTTAATAAGATTCTTAAAGACACAGGTGCTGAAGACTTTAAGTTCTACCTCACTGGCTCTGAGAACTACAGGAAGGATGTACTACCTAGTTATAAAGGTAACCGTAAAGACACACGTAAACCTCTCATTCTAAAACCTTTAAAGGATTGGATGATTGAGGAATACAAAGCTGTATTACGTGAACCCTTTGAGGCTGATGACCTAATGGGTATCAGAGGTAGTGATGGTAATGACACTATCATTGTGTCTGAGGACAAAGACCTCAAGACCATTCCCTGTAGGTACTTCAACCCTGCACATCCAGAAGATGGAATCATTACTATCAGTGAATCTGCTGCTGACTTAATGTTCTTAACACAGGTATTAACTGGTGATGTTGTAGATAACTATAAAGGTTGTCCCAAGATTGGCCCCGTTAAAGCACAACAAATACTAACCAAAGCAACTCTTAATATCAGTGACAGTTACCAACGTGTCATTGCCATGTGGCAAGCCATTGTAACTACCTATGAGAAAGCAGGGCTGACTGAGGATGATGCAATAATTCAAGCACGATGCGCTCGTATCTTACGGTATGAAGACATTGACAATGAAGGAGAAATAATTCTATGGACACCCCCAGTTCCCTAGCACGTCAACAAGGTGGTGACCATTACGTTCACCCCATCCAGCCTATCGAATACATAATGAAAAATGAATTGGATTTCTGCGCTGGCAACATAGTGAAGTACGCAACTCGCGCACCACATAAGGGTCAGTTTGAATCTGACATTAAAAAGATAATCCACTACGCAGAACTCTGGCTAGAACTCCAGCACCTGAAGTATGACTGAGAAATAATATGATTATAAAATTTTATACCGAAGGGTGTCAGCCTTGTAAAGCAGTCAGCACTGTCCTTAACCATGAAGAGGTTGACTATGATGAAATCGACATAGGAAAAGATATTGACGCAGCCATACATTACAAAGTTCGTAGTGTACCAACAGTAATCAACACGGAAACTGGAGCTACTCTTATTGGGTTCAAAGGCATACGCGAAACAACGGAGTGGATACATGAGCATTGTAGTTGATTATAGCCGTAACAAATTACTGTCTGACCAAGCCGCAACACTCCTGAGTGACTACTACTGTCGTGAAGGGGAAGACCCTCAAGATGCATATGCCCGTGCAGCTATGGCTTATTGCCGCAATGACTTTGACCTAGCCCAGAGAATATATGACTACGCCTCTAAAGGCTGGTTCATGTTCTCATCCCCACTATTATCAAATGCCCCAGCGCAAGGAGAGAAGGTACGTGGATTACCTATTTCATGTTTTCTTAGTTACGTGCCTGATAGCCTGCATGGTCTTATCGGACACACGACAGAACTACGATGGTTATCCGTTAAAGGTGGTGGAGTTGGTGGTCATTGGTCTGACATTCGCAGTGTTAGTGACGTGGCTCCTAGCCCAATTCCTTTCCTTAAAACAGTAGACAGTGACATGACTGCGTACAGGCAGGGTAAGACTCGTAAGGGTTCTTATGCAGCCTATATGGACATTAGTCACCCTGACATTGTCGAGTTCATTAACATCCGTGTACCTACAGGTGGTGACCCTAATCGCAAAGCGTTCAATATACACAACGCTGTGAACATCCCTGATTCATTTATGGATGCGGTTATGGCTGAT